>Ga0209485_1000064_pt1 | contig 34076 bp, 40 predicted proteins | sample NCAS100_FD_187516 | JGI IMG/M metagenome (GOLD analysis project Ga0209485, IMG submission 187516) | Agricultural soil microbial communities from Utah to study Nitrogen management - NC AS100 (SPAdes) (version 2) | ecosystem: Environmental > Terrestrial > Soil > Agricultural land | place: USA... | reverse complement strand
CTGTCCCGAACCCGGGCCACGGCCAAGCCGCTTCCGGTCGCGATGCGACCCGGGCGCCGGCGAGAGGTTGTGCAGTCCGATCTTCTGATCGCTAGCCACGTTCCGTTACTCCGTCTCGGGCGTCACAGTAACCAGGTGGCGCACCTTGTTGACCTGCCCTCGTAAGGCAGCTGAATCGTTATGCACCACCGAGGCCTGGTGGTGGCGCAGCCCCAGCGACTTGAGCACGAGGCGCATGCGCCACGAATGCCCGATGCCGCTGCGGACCTGGGTGATACGGACCTTCCCGCTGGTCGGCTCCTCGCGCTTGGCCGTGTGCTTCGGCCCGCGCGTGGGATGCCAGACGAATGTTCTAGGCATGCGCCGCCTCCTTGCCACGGGCACGCGAACGATACGGAATCGACGAAGGCTCCATGCCGCGCTCACGCGCGATCTGGTCCAGCGTCGTCAGTTGGCCGAGACCCTCGATCGTGGCCCGCACCAGGTTGTGCGGATTCGTCGAGCCGAGGCTCTTGGTCAGGATGTCGGCAATGCCCGCGCATTCCATGACGGCGCGCACGGCACCACCCGCGATCACGCCCGCCCCTGGAGCGGCGGGCTTCATGAAGACCTTTCCGGCGCCGTGATGACCGACGATCTCGTGCGGGATCGTGGAGCCGGTAAGTGGAACGGTGAGCATCTTGCGACGCGCGCCGTCGACCGCCTTCCGGACGGCTTCCGACACTTCGTTCGCCTTGCCGGTCGCGAACCCGACGCGGCCCTTGCCGTCGCCAACCGCAACCAGTGCGTTGAACGAAAAGCGCCGGCCGCCCTTCACGACCTTGGCGACGCGGTTGATCGCGACGACGTTCTCGAGAAGGTCGGACCCTTCGCGCGACTGGTTGTCACCGCCGCGCCCTCCGCGACCACCATCGCGACCGCCGCCTTCACGACCGCCACGCCCACCGGCATCACCGCCCCGACCGCGCGCGCCGCCCTGGCCACCCGGGCCACCGCGACCACGACCGCCGCCAGGACCACCGCGACCGCCGCCAGGACGTCCGCCTCCGCCGCCGCGACCACGTCCGCCGCCACCGCCACCACCACCACCACCACCACCACCAGCAGGAGGTGCTCCACCTTGATTCTCTGCCATGTCAGAACTCCAGTCCGCCCTCGCGGGCGCCGTCGGCCAACGCTTTCACGCGGCCATGGTACCTGTATCCAGCGCGGTCGAAGACGATCTTCGACACGCCTGATTCCTTCGCGCGCGCAGCGAGTTGCTTTCCGACCTCGGTCGCGCGTTGCGTTTTCGTGCCCTGCAGCCCCTGGTCGGTGACCGCCATCAGCGTACGACGTGCGTCGTCGTCGACCAGTTGCGCCGCGATGTGCTTGAGCGAGCGGAACACGACCAGCCGCGGGCGCGCCTGCGATCCGGCCAGGTGATTGCGCACGCGCAGGTGGCGGCGCTTGCGCCGTTCGGAATTCGTCTTCGGGATTGGTATGCGTGCCATTACTTGCCTCCGGCCTTACCCGCCTTCCGGCGGATCTTCTCACCCAGGTACTTGATGCCCTTTCCCTTGTACGGCTCCGGCTTGCGCAGCGAGCGGATCTCGGCGGCGACCTGCCCGACGATCTCCTTGTCCGCGCCTTCGATCAGGACCTGCGTGGGCTGCGGGGCCTTGAGCGTGATCCCCTGCGGCGCCTTGAACTCGATCGTGTGCGAGTATCCTAACGAGAAGAGCAGGCCGTACGGCTTCATCTCCGCCTTGTAGCCGACGCCCGTGATCTCGAGCTGCTTCTGGTAGCCCTTGGTGACGCCTTCCACCATGTTGGCGAAGAGCGCGCGCGAGAGGCCGTGCAGCGCCTTCTGGCTCGACTCCTCGCTGGACCGCGAGGCGATGACCTTATCGTCCTCGATCGCGAACGAAATCCCCTCGGGGAAGGTTCGCTTGAGCTCACCCTTCGGGCCCTTCACCGACACCGTCGTGCCATCGATGTTGATGGTCACGCCGCTCGGGACCGGGACCGGCATCTTGCCAATACGCGACATCGTCGTGGCCTCCGTTACCAGACGAGGGCGAGCAGCTCGCCCCCGGTGTGGGCCTTGCGCGCCTGCGCGTCCGACATGAGGCCGCTCGACGTGCTGAGGATCGCCACCCCGAGTCCGTTGCGCACGCGCGGGATCTCGGTGACGCCGACGTAGCGGCGGAGCCCCGGCGTGGAAACGCGACGCATCTCGCGGATGACCGACTGGCCACCTGCATACCGAAGGATCACGCGCAGGACACGCATCCCCCCGCCCGTGCCGTTTTCCGGCTCGAGCACGCGGAAGTCCTGGATGAAGTTGTGCTCCTTCAGGATGCGCGCGACTTCGACTTTCAGCTTGGACGCTGGCATGTCGACGCGACGGTGCTTCGATCCGCAGGCATTGCGGATCCGCGTCAACATGTCGGCGATGGGGTCGGTCATTGTCATCTTTTGCTTTTTCCTCGCTCTTCCCGTATCCGGGGTCCGGACGCAGAAGAAACCGTTGATGCGTTCATCAGGAAGTGAATCGTGAATCGTGAATCGTGAATCGAGTCACGAGTCACCAACTGGCCTTTCGCACGCCGGGCAGCATGCCCGACAGCGCCATGTCCCGCAGCGCGATGCGGGAGAGCCCGAAGAAGCTCTCCACGCCCCGCGGCCGGCCCGACATCGAGCAGCGGTTCCGGATGCGGATGGGCGACGAGTTCCGGGGCAGCGCGCGCAGCTTGGCGTACGCCGCCGCCCGCGCCTCGGGGCTCGTCTTCGGGTTCTTCACGATCGCGGCCAGCTCCTTCCGCTTCGTGAAATGTTTTGCCGCGAGCTTCTTCCGTTTCTCGTTGCGCACGACTGATGATGTCTTCGCCATAGATCGTTAGGCCCCTTTGCCCTTTGCCTTGTCCTCGCCCCGGAACGGCATGCCCAGTTCGCGCAGCAGCGCGAGGGCGTGGTCGTCGCGACCGGCCGTGGTGACGATGGTGATATCCATCCCGTGGATCTGCTCGACCATGTCGAAGTTGATCTCCGGGAAAATCATCTGCTCCTTCACGCCCAGCGAATAGTTGCCGCGCCCGTCGAACGACCGCGTGCTCAGCCCGCGGAAGTCACGGATGCGGGGCACCGACGCGCTGATGAAGCGGTCCAGAAACTCCCACATGCGCGCCCCGCGCAACGTGACCGCGGCGCCGATTTCCTGTCCCTGGCGCAGCCCGTAGTTCGCGATCGACTTCTTGGCGCGCTTCCGCACCGGACGCTGCCCGGTGATGATCGCCAGTTCGTCGACCACCGCATCGAGCATCTTCGGCTGCTTGATCGCCTCGCCCAGGCCGACATTGAGCACGATCTTCTCGATCTCCGGCGCCTCGTGCGTGTTGTCGAACCCGAACTGCTTCATCAGCTTCGGCTTCACGGTCGAGCGGTAATGCTCGCGCAGGCGCGGCGGCGGCACGGGAAGATCCCGTCCCGGATGGTCGCCCTTGGGGAGCATCGACTTCCGGTCGCCGCCACCCTTCTGGGCCTTTGGCGTCGCTCCACCCTTCGGAGCGCCGCCACCCTTGGGTGCGCCACCCTTCGCTGCGCCGCCCTTGGATGCCGCCTTCTTGTCGTCCTTCTTGCCGTCGTCCTTTGCCATATCCAAAACTCAGTCAGAGTTGCTGTTCGCTGATCGCCTGTCGCTATCGCGTGCGCGGAAGGGCATCATCGCTCTTCACGCTGATGCGTTCCTTCGTGCCATCGTCGTCGATCCGGCGGCGGACCCGAGTCGGTTCTCCCGTCTTCGGATCGAGCAGCATGACGTTCGAGTGGTGGACCGGGGCAGGCATCTCCATGATCTGGCTCTGCTCCTCCGCGCGGCGCGCCTTGCGATGGCGCTTCACGATGTTGATCCCCTCGATCGTCACCCGTCCCGTCTTCGGGAACACCCGGATGATCTTCCCTTCCTTGCCGGCGTCTTCGCCCCGCATCACGCGGACCGTATCGCCCTTCGTGACCGGCATCGTCGAGCGTTCCGCCTTCCGCGCGTGCCGCTTGGCGTATTTGCCGGCTTCTTTCCTGCGCTGAACCAGTACCCGCATCTGTCAGATGACCTCGGGAGCCAGGGACACGATCTTCATGTAGCGGCGTTCGCGCAGTTCGCGCGCCACCGGGCCGAAGATGCGGGTCGCCTTGGGCTCACCCTGCTCGTTGATGATCACGACCGCGTTCTCGTCGAAGCGGATGTAGCTGCCATCCTTGCGGCGGGTTTCCTTGACCGTGCGCACGACCACGGCCCGCGCGACCTCGGACTTCTTGACGGTCCCGTTAGGCAGCGCGTCCTTCACGGCGACGATGACCGTGTCGCCCAGGCCCGCGTACCGGCGGCGCGTGCCGCCCAGCACCCGGATGACGAGGGCGCGCTTGGCCCCGGAGTTGTCCGCTACGCGGACCATGCTTTCCTGTTGGATCATGTCTGCTTACCTCGCGCGGTCGACGATCTCGACCACGCGCCACCGCTTGTCCTTCGACAGCGGGCGCGTCTCCATGATGCGCACCGTGTCGCCGGTCTTCGCGTCGTTCTTCTCGTCATGCGCTTTTACCTTCGTGGAGCGCGTCACCATCTTGCCGTAGACGGGGTGGGCAAAGCGGCGCTCGAGGCGGACCACGACGGTCTTCGCCATCTTGTCGCTCACCACCTTCCCCAGGCGCATCTTGCGCGCATTGCGCGCCGGTGCAGCGCTCTCGTCCTGGACGTGTCCGTCGGTCGTCATGCTTTCGGCCATTCCCTCTTCCTCGCGTTATGTGCCTGACGACGTCAGGGCCCTTTCCTTAAGCACCGTGTTCAGGCGCGCGATTTCCTTGCGCAGCCCCCGCAGCCGGAGCGGATCCTCCAGCGGCTGGGTCGCCCCGCGAAAACGCAGGCGAAAGCGCTCCTCTTCCAGTTCGGTGATCCGGGCGCGGATGTCCGCGTCCTGCATCTCGCGGATCTCGTCCGCCTGCATCTGCTTAGCCATTGCTCGATACCTCCTCACGCGCCAGGAACTTCGATCGCACCGAGATCTTGGCGGCGGCCAGCGCCATCGCCTTCTCGGCGATTTCGCGCGTCACCCCCTCGAGCTCGAACAGCACGCGACCGGGCTTCACGACCGCCACCCACCCTTCCGGCGAGCCCTTGCCCTTTCCCATGCGCGTTTCGGCCGGCTTCTTCGTGATCGGCTTGTCGGGGAAGATACGGATCCAGACCTTGCCGCCGCGCTTGATGTGACGCGTCAGCGCCACGCGCGCGGCCTCGATCTGCCGGTTGGTGATCCACCCGGGCTCCGTGGCCTGCAATCCGTAATGGCCGAACGAAATCTCGGCCCCACGGGTCGCCAGACCCTTGGTGCGTCCCTTGAACATCTTCCGGAATTTGACTCGCTTCGGACTCAACATTGCTCAGTACTCGTGATTCGTGATTCGCCGTTAGGCATTACCCATGCCCCATGCCCCATGCCCTAAACCCCAGTGCTGTACGTCTTCCCTCGACGATCCTCGACGACTTCGCCCTTGAACATCCACACCTTCACGCCGATGGCGCCGAAGGTCGTGCGCGCCGTCGACTGCGCGTAGTCGATGTCCGCGCGCAACGTGTGCAACGGCACCCGGCCCTCGTGGTAGCCCTCGACACGCGCGATTTCCGCGCCGCCTAACCGGCCGCTGCACTTGATCTTGATCCCCTGGGCGCCCATCCGCATCGCGCTCTGTACCGCGCGCTTCATCGCGCGACGGAACGAGATGCGCTGCGCCAGCTGGTTGGCGACGTTGTCCGCCACCAGCTGCGCCTCGACCTCGGGACGCTTGATCTCCTCGACGTTGATGCCGACTTCCTTGCCGGAGAGCTGTGCCAGCTCGTCACGGAGCTTGTCGACCTCCGCGCCCTTCTTGCCGATCACCACGCCCGGACGCCCGGTGTGCACGGTCACCACGACCTTGCCCGGCTTGCGCTCGATGTGAATGTCGGCGATCGCGGCGTGCTCGAGGCGCGTCTTCAGGTACTTCCGCAACAGGTCGTCTTCCTTGACGAGCTTCGGATAGTCCTTGTTCGCGAACCAGCGCGAGCGCCACTGCTTCGTGACGCCAAGGCGGAAACCGATCGGATTTACTTTCTGTCCCATTAGCGTGCGTCCCTCGCGGTGACGACAATCTCGATGTGACTGGTGCGCTTGTGGATCGGCGTAGCGCGGCCCTGCGCTGCCGGCATGAACCGCTTCAGCTTGGGACCCTCGTTCACGATTGCGTGCGTTATGACGAGCGTATCCACGTCCACTGAATCGCCTTCCTTACGAGCGGCCTGCTCGGCATTGGCGACGGCCGAGTTGAGCACCTTGGCGATCTGCAGCGCCGCGTGCTTCTTGGAGAACTTGAGCAGCGCCAGCGCCTCGTTGACGCCCATGCCGCGGATCTGGTCGATGACCAGCCGCATTTTATAGGGCGACTGACGGGCAGTGCGCTGGATTGCGCGCGCTTGCGTGGCGGCCATGGCTTACCTGCCTCCCTTGGACGGCGGCCCGGACGAGGCGGCTGCCGGAGCAGCAGCTGGGGCCGCGGCTGGCACACCACCCGGCGTTTTCCCACCTGGCCTCGCTTCCGCGGTCGCGGCGCGATTGCCGGAGTGGCCGCGGAACAACCGCGTCGGCGCAAACTCGCCGAGCCGGTGGCCGACCATGTTTTCGGTCACGTAGACGGGGATGAACTTGTTCCCGTTATGCACCGCAAAGGTGTGCCCGACAAAGTCGGGGAGCACCGTGCTGGCGCGTGACCAGGTCTTGATGACGCGCTTTTCATTGCGCGCGTTCATGCCCGCCACCTTGGTGAGGAGGCTTTCGTGAACGAAGGGACCCTTCTTTACCGAACGCGACATGATCGTGACTCGTGATTCGTGACTGGTATGTCGTGACTCGTGATTCGTGAACTCTTCAACTCTTCAACTCTTCAACTCTGCTAGAACCCGCTGACGGTAGCTTTACCGCGCTTGCGGCCGCGCACCATCAACTTCTGTGACGGCTTCTTCAGGTTCCGGGTCTTGATGCCTTCCTTCTTGCCCCACGGGCTCACGACGTTCCGGCCGCCGCGGGTCCGGCCACCGTGCGGGTGATCGACGGGGTTCATGACTTCGCCGCGCACCTTCGGGCGACGACCCAGCCATCTCGTCTTGCCGGCCTTGCCGTGCGACATCAGCTCGTGCTCCGCGTTGCCGACCACGCCGATCGTCGCCAGGCAGCGCCCGTGCACCCGCCGCATTTCCGTCGAGGCGAGGCGCAGGGTCACGTATTCGCCTTCCTTGGCCACCACTTCCGCCGCCATGCCCGCCGAGCGGGCCATCTGCCCACCCTTGCCCGGCACCAGCTCGATGTTATGGACGAAGGTGCCTAACGGCATTTCCCGGAGCGGGAGCGCGTTACCGGTGCGCACGTCCGAGCCCGGGCCGGAGACGATGTGGTCGCCGACCGACAGCCCCTTCGGGTGCAGCACGTAGCGCTTCTCGCCATCCGCGTATTCGACCAGCGCGATGCGCGCGGAACGATTCGGATCGTATTCGATCTCCTTCACGGTGGCGATCACGCCAAAGCGGTCGCGACGGAAGTCGACCTTGCGGTACATCCGCTTGTGGCCACCGCCGCGACGGCGCATTGCGATATGGCCGTGATTGTCGCGGCCGCCGCTCTTCTTGATCGGCTCCAGCAGGGACTTCTCCGGCGTCGACCGCGTGATCTCGGAAAAATCCGAGATCGAGCGGAAACGCGTGCCCTTGGTGACCGGCTTGAACTGTCGTATGCCCATGGTCGGCTCAGCCCTCGAATCCGTAGCCTTCGATGGTGTCGCCCTCGCGGAGCGTCACGATCGCCTTCTTCCAGTTCGGGCGGGTGCCCGGCTTGGCCTGTCCAACGCGGCGCGACTTGCCGCGCGCGTTCATCGTGTACACGGCCGTGACCTTCACTCCGAACAGCCGCTCGATCGCCTGGCGAATCGCCGGCTTGGTCGCGTCGGTCGCAACTTCGAACACGTATTCCCCGCGCGCCTGGTACGCCGCCGAGGTGCGCTCGGTGACGATCGGGCGGACGATGGTGCGATGTAGTGTGGACATGGCCTACTTCCCCTTCCTCTTCTTCTTGGGAGCGGCGGACTTCTTTGCCGCTGAAGACTTCTTCTTCTTCTTCTTTGGAGCTGCCTTTGCCGCCGCCTTCTTCTTTGGCGCCGTCTTGGCCTTGGGAGCGGCCTTTGCCTTCTTCGCCGGCTTTTCTCCGCCTTCCGCGCTCGCCTTCTTCACCCGCTTCGCCGGCGTGCCTTCCTTCTCGGCCACTGGCGCCAGCGTCTGGCCGATCGCCGTCGCCTCGATCAGGACGACATCCGACCAGAGCAGGTGATACGTCGACACGTCGCTGTACGGCATCACCTCGACCCGGTCGATGTTCCGGCCGCTGAGGTAGACGTTAGGCTTGGCGCCGTCGGTCAGGATCAGGACCTTCTGGCCGTCGACGCCCATGCGCTGCAGCAGGCCGGCCAGCACCCTCGTCTTCGGCTCTTCGTAACCGAACTTGTCGATCACGAACACCGAGTTCTCGCGGGCGCGCGCGTTGAACGCGCTGCGGCGGGCGAGCGACTTCATCTTCTTCGGCACCCGCTGGTCGTAGTCGCGCGGGATCGGCCCGAAGACCGTGCCACCGCCGGGCCACAACGGCGAGCGGATCGATCCGGCCCGCGCGCGGCCGGTGCCCTTCTGCCGCCATGGCTTCTGGTTGCCGCCGACGACGAAGCCGCGCGTCTTGGTCTTGGCGTTGCCCTCGCGCTGGTTGGCGCGATACGCCGTCACCACGCGGTGCATCACCGGCATGTTCACGATGCCGTCGAACACTTCCGCGGGAAGCTGGACCTGCTCCCGCGGCGTGCCTAACGCCGTGAACGCCGCTGCCTGAAAGTTCTCGTCTGCCATGATCAGCCTTGCTGTTTGCGCACGAGCACGATGCCGTTGGTCGGACCAGCCACCGCGCCGCGGATGTAGATGAGATGACGTTGCGCGTCGATTTTCTCGACGCGGAGGTTGGTCTGGGTGTGTCGCTTGTTCCCGTACTGGCCGGGCATCTTCTTGCCCTTGATCACGCGCGACGGGTCCGTACCGGCGCCCACGGAACCGGGCCGCCGATGCTTGGTGTTGCCGTGCGTGTTCGGTCCACCGCCGATGCCGTACCGCTTCACGACGCCCTGGAAGCCGCGGCCCTTCGACGTGCCGGTGACCTTGACCATCTCACCCGGCGCGAAGATCGACACGTCGATGGCATCGCCGGCCTTGTATTCGGGGAGCTCGGTGCCCGCCGGCATGTCATCCAGGCGGAAGGCGCGCAGCGTACGCGGCACGACGGCGACACCAGCTTTCGCGGCGTGCTGCACCTCGGCCTTGTTCGCGCGACGACCACGTGGCGTGTGTTCGCCTTTTTTCGAGTCACGACGCGCCGTCTGCGAGCCGTAGCCAAGCTCGATCGCCCGGTAACCGGGCTTCACGCGCTCACCCGAGATCACCTTGGTGACCGGGTTCGGCTTTGCCTCGACAACCGTGCACGGCACCTGGTGCCCTTGCTCGTTGAAGACCTGGGTCATCCCCAGCTTCTTCCCAATAATTCCTAGCATGGTCTATTGAACCTTGATTTCAACGTCCACGCCCGACGGCAAATCGAGCTTCGTCAGCGCATCCACCGTCTGCGCGCGCGAATCGAGGATGTCGATCACGCGCTTGTGCGTCTTCAGCTCGAACTGCTCACGCGACTTCTTGTCCACGTGCGGCGAGCGCAGGACGGTCCAGCGCCGCGTCTTGGTCGGCAGGGGAATCGGGCCCGACACCTGCGCGCCGGTCTTCTCGGCCGTGCGCACGATGTCCGCCGCCGCGGCGTCAATAACCGCGTGGTCGAATGCCTTCAGTCGGATACGGATGCGTCCTGCCATGGGAGTGACTCGTGACTAGTGACTTGTGACTCGGCGGAACTCGCGACCCGGCAGTGCCGAGTCACGAGTCACGAGTCACGGTTGGTTACTTGAGAATCTTCGTTACCACGCCGGCACCCACCGTACGTCCACCCTCACGAACGGCGAACCGCAGCCCTTCATCCATGGCGATCGGCGAAATCAGCTCGATCTGCATCTGGATGTTGTCGCCCGGCATGACCATCTCGGTGCCGCCCGGCAGCTGGATCGAGCCCGTCACGTCCGTCGTGCGGAAGTAGAACTGCGGACGGTAGCCGTTGAAGAACGGCGTATGGCGTCCACCCTCTTCCTTGTTCAGGACGTAGACCTCGGCGTCGAACTTCGTGTGCGGCGTGATCGAGTTCGGCTTGGCGAGCACCATGCCGCGCTCGATTTCATTCTTGTCCACGCCGCGGAGCAGCAGGCCGACGTTGTCGCCCGCGCGCCCTTCGTCCAGCAGCTTGCGGAACATCTCGACGCCCGTGACGACCGTCTTCTTCTCGGCGTTGAAGCCGACGAGCTGGAGTTCCTCGCCCGTCTTGCACATGCCGCGTTCGATACGACCCGTCGCCACCGTGCCGCGGCCCGTGATCGAAAACACGTCTTCGACCGGCATCAGGAACGGCTTGTCGATCTCGCGCTTCGGTTCCGGGACGAAGGTGTCGATCGCGTTGTACAGCTCCTCGATCTTCGACACCCACTGCGGGTCGCCCTGGATCGCCTTGATGGCCGAACCACGGATGACCGGCGTGTCGTCGCCCGGGAACTGCTGCGCGCTCAGGAGCTCGCGCACCTCGAGCTCGACGAGGTCGAGGAGCTCGGGATCATCGACGAGGTCGCACTTGTTGAGGAAGACGACCATCGACGGCACGTTCACCTGCCGCGCCAGCAGCACGTGCTCGCGCGTCTGCGGCATCGGGCCGTCCACCGCCGATACCACGAGGATCGCGCCGTCCATCTGCGCCGCACCCGTGATCATGTTCTTCACGTAGTCGGCGTGTCCGGGACAGTCGACGTGGGCGTAGTGGCGATTGGCCGTTTCGTATTCCACGTGCGACGTCGCGATCGTCAGGATCTTCGTCGGGTCACGACGGCCCTGGGCCGCTGACGCCTTTGCCACTTCGTCGTAGCTGATGTACTTCGTTCCCCACCCCTTGTCGGCGGAGATTTTGGTCAGCGCGGCGGTGAGGGTCGTCTTTCCGTGGTCGACGTGGCCGATCGTGCCCACGTTCACATGCGGCTTGTTCCGCTCGAACTTTGCCTTAGCCATTGGTACGGTCCGGTGATGGTTGAAACCAGATAGAGGATGAAAGGTGGGAGATGGGAGGCGCCCATCCCGCCACTCTCATCACCTGCTTGTGCCCTTCGCCTTGCTCACGATCTCTTCTGCCTTGCTCTTCGGTACTTCGTCGTAATGCGAAAACTCCATCGAGTACACCGCGCGACCCTGGCTCATGGAGCGGAGCTTGGTGGAGTACCCGAACATCTCACCCAGCGGCACCGTCGACGCGATCACCTGCGCCTCGCCGCGCTGCATCATGCCGCCGATCTTGCCGCGGCGTGCCGACAGGTCGCCTAACACGTCGCCCATGTACGCCTCGGGTACGACGACTTCGACTTTCATCATGGGTTCGAGGATCACCGGATGCGCGCGAGCCGCGCCTTCCTTGAATGCCATCGAACCCGCAATCTTGAACGCCATTTCGCTCGAGTCGACTTCGTGGTACGAGCCATCCGTCAACTCGACCTTGATGTCGACCATCGGGTAGCCGGCCAGGATGCCGTTTTCCAGCGCTTCCTTGATCCCCTGTTCGACGGGACCGATATACTCGCGCGGAACCGTGCCGCCCACAACCTTGTCCTCGAAGTGGAAGCCCTGGCCGGGCTCCATCGGGGCGATGTTGATGACGACGTGGCCGTATTGGCCCTTGCCGCCTGACTGGCGGATGAACTTCCCCTCGACCTTCTCGACCCGTTTCCGGACCGTTTCGCGATAGGCGACCTGCGGCCGGCCGACGTTCGCATCGACCTTGAACTCGCGCATCATGCGGTCGACGATGATCTCGAGGTGCAGTTCGCCCATGCCGGAGATGATCGTCTGTCCCGTCTCCACATCAGTGTGCACGCGGAACGTCGGATCTTCCTCGGCCAGCTTGTTCAGCGCGATGCCCAGCTTGTCCTGGTCCGCCTTGGTCTTCGGCTCGATCGCCACGTCGATGACGGGCGCCGGGAACTTCATCGCTTCCAGGATGATCGGCTTCTCGTCGTCGGAAAGCGTATCACCCGTACGCGTGTCCTTGAGTCCGATCGCGGCCGCGATGTCTCCCGCGCGCACTTCCTCGATCTCTTCACGCTTGTTGGCGTGCATCTGCAGCAACCGGCCGACGCGCTCGCGCTTGTCCTTCGTCGAGTTGTAGACGTAGCTGCCCGACTTGAGCATGCCCGAATACACGCGGAAGAACGTCAGTTTTCCGACGAAGGGGTCGGTCGCGATCTTGAACGCCAGCGCCGCGAAGGGTGCCTCGTCCTTGACCTCGCGCTGCTCGAACGTCTCGTCGTGGTGCGGCAGATGCCCTTCGATCGCGGGCACATCGACCGGCGCCGGCAGGTAATCCAGTACCGCGTCCAGCAGTGCCTGCACGCCCTTGTTCTTGAAGGACGCACCGCACAACACGGGCACGAACTGCATCGCAATCGTCGCCTTGCGGATCGCGCGGCGGATTTCCTCGACGGTGAGCTCCTGTCCCCCGAGGTACTTCTCGAGCAGCTGCTCGTCGTGCTCGACGGCGGCTTCGATCAACTCATGCCGGTACTGTTCCATCTTGTCCACGAACTCCGGCGACACGTCGACGATGTCGAACGTTTTGCCGAGTGTCTCCTCGTGGAAGATGTATTCTCTGCGCTCGATGACGTCGATGTGCCCGGTGAAGAGCTCACCCGTTCCGACCGGCAGCTGAAGCGGGAAGGCACGCCGGGACAGGCGGTCGCGAATCATCGCCATGCAGCGATCGAAGTCAGCGCCCACGCGGTCCATCTTGTTCGCGAAGATCATTCGCGGCACGCGGTACCGGTCCGCCTGGCGCCATACCGTTTCGGTCTGCGGCTCGACGCCGGCGACCGAGTCGAGCAGCGTCACGGCGCCGTCGAGGACGCGCAGCGACCGCTCGACTTCGACCGTGAAATCAACGTGGCCCGGCGTATCGATGATGTTGATTCGATACTCGGGCCCCTCTCCACCATCAGTGCTCGCACCATGGCGCTGCCAGAAGCACGTGGTCGCGGCCGATGTAATCGTGATGCCGCGCTCCTGCTCCTGCTCCATCCAGTCCATGGTGGCGGCACCATCATGGACCTCGCCCATCTTGTGGGACTTCCCCGTGTAATAGAGGATGCGCTCGGTCGTGGTCGTTTTCCCGGCATCGATGTGGGCCATGATGCCGATATTCCGATAGTGCTCGAGCGGTGTCGATCTTGGCATTCGTGTCGTGTATCCGTCGTCGGCTTTCGCCGTTCAGTTCCTGCTGCCCGTTTACCTGCCTGCCGTTCTGCCCGGAAATACAAACGCGGGTGGACCAGGGCATCCCTTGAAGCAGGGATCGGTATCCATCCGCTCTCGCCGGGTGCTTTTCGCCACTGTCGCGCGAAAGGGGACCCAAGGCGCGCTGGAAACAGCTCCAGCGTTGAATTGTCCTGCGTCGCTTTTCGGGAAAGATCGAACCGTTCAGCTGGATCCCGGATCCTGGGAAAGCGATCCCCGCGTACGTCGCGGTCCCATAGGGGCCGACGCGCAGCCGTCGGCATTTCCATCAGCGACCCGTAAACGGCGGGGCGGCTATCAGGAGCCGCATAATTTGGACAGGCGGTCAGCCAAAGTCAACGAGCCAGAACTACTTACCGCAGCCTGGAGGCCAGACGTCCTTCCCTTCTGGCCTCTGGCGTCTGGCGTCTGGCCTCGGGCCAGGTCTCTGGCTTAGTACGTCGAGAGCGTGCCGGCTTTCTTCGCGTAGGTCAGGGCTATGCTGAATGCGGCGAAACCGAGAATAAGGGTGAAAACCCCCATCGCGGCCAGGATCGCGAGGTCATTCGCCACCGCCCCCACCCCGTCTCCGAGCAGCAGAATTCGACGGAGCGCCCGAAGCCCGTAAGCAAGCGGCGTCGCATCGGCGATGGTCCGGAGCCACGAGGGGATCGCCGAAACGGGATAATAGACACCCCCGAAGAAGATCGAGACGGTCGTCACGATCTGGGTCAGCGGTCCCGCGGTCCGAAACACCATGATCAGCCCCGACCCGATGAGACCGATGCCCCAATGCACCGCGAACAGCAGCAGGATGATGAGCAGTGCCGGTATGGCCTGGCTCCAGACGATGGCCGCGCCGAGGAGCCACCCCGCCGCGACCATGACCGTGGCCCGCACCGTGGCAAGGATCAGCGGGTACGCGGTGAGCCCGAGCAACAGTGACGGCACCGGCGCGCGGGTCATCAACAACGACTCGAAATAGCCGTTCGAGATCCCGGTGGCGATGGTGCCTTGCAGCGAGGCAATTCCCGTCGTCACGAACATCAGGGCGATCGAACCCACCAGCAGGAACGAGAAGTACTGTTCCGACTCCGCCGTGATCGTGCCGGCCATCGTCTCCTGGAGCGCGTTCGCGATGAAGTAGATCGGGATCACGGTCAGCAGCAGTCCTCCCGCCTGCATAACGAGTGACACCCGGTAACTCTTCGCCTGGTACCAGGACGCGCGCGCGAGCGCGCCGACGGCGCCGGTCATGATGTCCTCCCGCGCCGCACGACGCCTTCGATGAGGTCGGCGAGGGACGGTCGAACAGGTTCAAATGCCGCGATCCGCACGCCGTGGCTCGCGAGCATCGACAGCACGCCCGCCGGGTCGTGATCCGGGTTCATGTGCAGGATCAGGTCGTGCCATTCGTCGCGGGACTCGTGACTCGTGACTCGTGACTCGGCGGCCACTCTCGCCTCTGGCCTCTGGCCACGGGCCTCTGGCCTCTGGCCTCTGGCCTCTGGCCTCTGGCCTGCGGCCTGCAGTCGACTGACATCGATCCCATGCGCCCTCAGCTCCTGGATGGCGGCATGATCCGGCTGTGTCGTCGACAGGCGGTACCGCACGCCCATGAACTCCCGCGAGAGCTGCTCCGCCACCCCGCTCGCCAGCAGCCGGCCGCGGTCGAGCACCGCGACGCGGTCGCAGAGCTCGAAGGCCTCCTCCGCGTTATGCGTCGCGAGAATCACCGCACAGCCACGCTCTCGCGCCAGTTCGTCGCGCAGGAATGTCCGGAACTCACGCGCCGAGATCGGGTCGAGACTGCGGGTCGGTTCGTCGAGCAACAGCAGCCGCGGCCGCGTCAGCAAAGCCCGCGCGATCAGGAGACGCTGCAGCATTCCGCTCGAAAAGTCCCCGACCAGCTTAGCCCCGGTGTCCTGCAGTGCGACCGCGGACAACACGTCATCGATGCGCGTCGCGCGTTCGGCGCGGGGGACGTCCTGCAGGTCCGCGTACACCTCGAGGTTCTGTCGCGCCGTCAGCCGGTAGTACAGGCTGCGCTCCATCGCCAGGCACGGGGACACCAGCGTCCGCGCCATTACCGCATCGCGCACAACGTCGTAGCCGTCGACCGACGCCGATCCACTGTCGGGAATGATCAGTGTGGACAGCATCTTGAGGAGCGTGGTTTTCCCGGCCCCGTTCGGGCCGAGCAAGCCGACGAATTCCCCGGCGGCCGCCGTGAAAGACACGTCGGACACCACGGTGACCGTGGTGCCGGCGAAGGGATGCAGAAGGGTTTCGCGCAGGCCACGACGGGCCGGAAAGCGCTTGGTCAGGCCGTCAACGCGAACAACGATCTGCCCGGTCTCCTCATCGAGCGACGGCCGCGGTTCGACCGCGGAGACGGTCACGCGGGATCCCTCGTGTCGCCCCCGTGCCACTCGAACAGCTTCTGCGCGACGCCTTCCACCCGGTCGAGGTCCCGGACCACGTGCAACGCATACACCGGCACGGCCTGCGCGATCTCCGCCGCGCGGGTCAGCACCACGGGCGACTCGGCGCCGGTCAGCACCGGCCCGAGCTTCGCATGCATAACGAGTGAGATGGTCGCCGTCACGGTGTCGAGTCGATCGCGCGCCGCCGCGGCCCCATCGGGAAGCTCGGTGACCGGATTGAGGACGTAGGCCGCGCGGAACGGAACGGAGCGTGTCTCGACCTGTGACGCGTCGAGCTGGTCCATCTGGTACTTCCGCACGGTTCCCGGTGCGTCCTGCTCGCGGCCGAACAACCGTGCCGCGGCGTCACTCCACAGCTTGAGGCGCGGCAGCCCCGGGGACAGGTGCGGCGGCGCACCGGGGCGCACCGGCACGGTGTCATCGCTCAGCGCGCGCGCACCCGCCAGCACCAGCGCGCTGCATAACGTCGACTTTCCGTGTCCCTTCGGCGCCAGGAACGCCACGCCCCCGCCATGGATCGAGACCGCGCTCGCGTGGAGCGAAAAGACGCCGCCGGCGTGCAGCGCGAGCGCCAGCACGCGACTGGTGATGTCAGCCTGGGCCGAGGCCACCACCACGTTAGGCGGCCGGTGCCAGGTGATGACCGAGCCGTCAGCGGATACGTCGAACCGACCGGTGTCATCGAACACGAGACCGAGGCCGTCGGGTCGACGGAACCCGCGCACCATCGTCTCACCGAATACGGTGTCGGTGCCAAGCAATTCCCCCTCGGGCATGGCCGAGCCATCGACCACCCGCAACGTCCAGTCGGGAGCACCGCCTGCGCACTCCGGAAGTTCCGCCAGCGGCAGGTCGGAACGCAGCGTGCCGCCGAACAACTCGTAGAGTTGGGTCATTCGAGTTCGGCTACCCGGATGTCCGGCATGGGCACGAAGCGAGCAACTGCCGCGGGATCGTCACCCACAACTTCGCCCGCGTATTCGACCCAGGCGTGGGCACGGAACCGGCCGTCCGTCAACTGAACGCCGACGCGCACCTGCGCGCCGGCAATGCCCGCCGCATCAAGCATCTTTCGCAGGGCGCGTGACCGCACGAGACATTTCGGACGAAATACGCCGAATGCCGCGGCCCGATTCACCGCCAGTGCGATGCGACGCGCGTCTTCCACCTGATTGGTCCCCGGCACTGCGACGTCCACCGGGTCGTCGCGCACCATCCCACCAGTGGGCAGTGACCGCATGTCGCGCTGCGCGCGGAGGAGCGCGGCCTGGGCGCGCATCATGTCCGTCCAGTCCCGCCAGCGAAGGGCGCGGAGCTTGGGGAATGACTTACGGTATCTGGCGATCTCTCCGCGCAGGTGTCTCCAGGTGCGCGACGAGACCGTTGGAGAGGAGCTCTGTGAGGAACCGCTCGACGTCGGCCCTGATCTGACTGGCGGGGACGTCATGGTACTGCGACGCCAGGATCGCGACCATTTCTTCCACCGTGCGCGTTGCTGGCGGAAGCAATTCCCAGATCCGTGCGCCTACGACACCCACACCGAAATACACCTCGGTCTCGGTGGAAAAGAGCACTCCGCCCTCCGGTAATCGCCGGAAGATTGCGCTCGGACTGGGGGAAGGAAGCGAAGAGTTCTTTTCGGACATTGCGTGATCTGGAGGTGAGTTGTGCACCCCAACCGGCTTTGCTGAGCGCCGGAATCGAAGTTGAATCACGCACACACCGCCCGTGACTGCGCCACGGGGAAACGTATTCGCGTTCCGCGGCTTGAAAAGATCCCGCGCGCAAAAGAGTCACCGCCAGTGCGAGTGGACCACGCACGCTATCCACGCCTGAACAACCTGAGGAAATAGGCGCAAGTCTTGAGCGCCGCCCGCAATGCTCCGCGAGGCTGTCTCGGCACCGTGCCCTCACCGGGTACTTCAACAGCACCTTCATTCCACAGCTCGTCAGCTTCTGCTGACGTCGTCCGCTCCTGCATCGCCGTGAACCAGAGCCACCGTCTCGCGCGCTGCGCGACCGATGCTTCTGTATTCAGGTTCGTGATCTGCGTCGCGAAGTGACGCTCGAGCAGCGGTCCGTACCTGCCGCCATCCAAAGGATCGAGCCGCTTGAGGATTTCGTCGGCGACCGGCAGGTCAGCAACTGCTCGACCGAGCCGCAGCGTCCAGTAACTGGAGAGTTTCGACCGCCGGGACGAAGCGGATGCCAGAAATCGATCCCAGTCAAACTTCTCATCCGCCAGAATCGAATGTACGTCGGCGTAGGCGTGCCACGCACCGCGATGCAACTTGTTCGACCACGCGAAGTGAAGGCAGGCGTGCAGGAGGAGATCCTCGACTGACGGCACGCGCACGGGCGTGTCGCCCACCATCACGACGCGAGAGCGCGCGATAAAGGCGGGAACGTCGATGCCCATCCGGTCGACGCCGGTGAGCAACGTGCGATGCAGCTCGAGGCCCACCTTCACGCCGTCGGGGTCCAGCAGGGGCGCCAGATGGTGGTGCGCTTGATACAACTCCTGCGTCCACGACTCATTGACCAGCGTCCAACCATTTCGCCGGCAGATCTGCCAGGCGACTTCTGGTGAACCACGGATCACGAGCAGGTCGATATCTGACATCGTGCGCGGCGTTGGTCGCGCAACTGCCCCAGCCAGCATTGCAGCGCCCTTCAACGCCAGCACCTCAATTCCTTCCTTCGACAGTTCCCTGATGACCCGCGCGGTCAACGAACGGATGTGGTAGCGACGGAAGTCATTGAGCACCGCGACCGATTGCAGGATCTCGGCTTCGGCGGGCAAATCCGGAAATCTCGAGACAACGTCCCAGAGACCCGGTGTGGCGTGTGACTCGATCGCGAGGCGAGTGAGCTCGACCCAGTTGATATCCCCGGCCATGAGTCGGCGCACTGACTCGCGCGCGGGATCGCCGCGACTGGCCGCAAGCAGCAGCGCCATTTCGGGGGACCCAATGGAGTCGAGTTTCATGGCAGTGCCCACTGTCGGTCCCAGCCGGCTGACTCAGGCAGAATGTCGGAGAGGATTGTAGCGGAGGCTCGGTGAACGCGCGACGGTTTTACGCCGTTGTCAGGCCGCGCGCGGGAGGTCAGCCAAGCCGTTTCCCACGAGCTCGTCAAGCAGACGCCGCACGTCAGCCGAGATCTTGCCGAGGTTGATATCCGGGTACTCCGCCGATAACTGTGCAACGACCTCCTCTTCATTCGTGCAAACGGGAGGCAGGAGCTTCCAGATCTTCGCTCCGATCGGATTCAGGCTGAAGTACACCTCGGTTCGGGTACAAAAGAGAATCGCGCCCTCAGGGAGGTCTTTGTAGATCACGGTCGTCCGCGGTCTCGGCAGCACGAATGGCATTGGACTCCGGATAGCTCGACAGCTCGCTTCCACCCTCCTAGTGGACGTCTGGAGGGTCCAGAAGGCAATGCAAAGGATGACTTTATGCGCTCACCATATGCTGTGATGTAGAGCGATTCTGCCAAGCTCGACGAGACGACTGTAGTGCGGACCCGCAACAAAATGCCGCCACGACCCCACAAGCGGGGTGTGGCGGCGAGACTAACGAGCGCGAGGGTGTCCGACGCTCAAGAGCCTTCCGTAATAGCTGGCCGCCTGGTGACCCGGGCGGCACCTTCGGCCCGTCCTGCGGCTACTGCCCAGCTCACTTCCAGTTCCTTCTACCGCCTGAAGTTACGAGCGGACTTCCGGGCAACCGTCATTGATACCGTTCGGGAAAATCGAATCGAACGTATTGAGGGTCTTGCCGGTGTAGGGTGCCGTCGTCAAGCATGTTTGCTGAGTCAGGTCCCGGAACTGGCCGTACTTTACAAGTCGAGGAGCTTCGTACATGGAGCCTCCTAAGGGTGACACGGGGTTACTTGCAAGTTCAATACCATCACAGGTATTTCCTGAGGGACGTTACCTGCGGGGCCAGATTATCGCTCCAACTCCTGAGCCGCAAGCCAACGTTCGGCTTCCAGAGTCAGCTGTAGCAAGGCCCCTGCCGCATGCGTTCCTGTTGTCTGGTACTCTCCAATCGCCTTTTTGAGCGCCTCTTCGTCAATCACGCCCAGGGTGGCCAAGCGACTTGGCCCGCCGCTGAAGTATCGGTCGAACTCGCCTCGAGCACGGGCGATCATTTCACGCCGGAAATAGTCGACGGGGGTTCCGGTTTTCCTGCCTCGAGGCTGCAGCACTTCGCTCGGGAGCAGGTCACGCATGGCGCGACGAAGTAGCACTTTGCTGTCCGATCCGCCGAGGCGTTCGTTTAACGGGCGGCTGGCCGCAAATTCGATTACGCGCCTGTCGAAGAGCGGAGAACGAAGCTGAAGGCCTTCGTCGAGCGCAATTGCGTGGTTCCACGCCATGGCACGCGCTACCAGTGGCGTGGTCAGCACATCGCGAGTCTCCCACGCCGAGATGCCCTCGTCCGGGTGACGCGTCTCCATCGCCTTCGATTCGCGGTACAAACCCGGCGTTACACGAACCCACGGTGGTGTAGCAGCATCCCAGAAACCGTGGAGTGGGCGCCCTCTTACTGACCCGATCCAGTTCAGTGTCGCAGCAGAGAACTGCGGAAGGATTACCGACCTGGCAAAAATCCAGGGATGACGACGACCCCACCCCCGCCAATCGTTCCACAGCAAGCCGATGCGACCCGCCCTGACGTGATCAGCCAGGATCGCGGCGGTCGAAACGGTGAATACGTGGTCACCTCCGGCACCATCGAGTGCGACCCGCACGTTGAGCTTGCGACTCTCCCGGCATAACGAGCGGATTTGCGACTCGAATGGATGGACGCGCGGATCATCGCGCACTGCGGCTCGCCGATCCGCATCTTCGAACAATCGAATCTGATCGACGGGGAGCCAGTGCACGTCGGTGTTCCATCGGCGGGCGATGGATTCAACCAGCTTCGACTCATCTCCGGTGTCGCCTTCCGGATACCGCAGAGAAATGGGACGAAGGCGGGCTGACGGTTGCTTGCGGCGATCGAGGCCCGCGCGGCCGGCCGCAAAAACGGACGTGGAATCCCAGCCCCCACTCATCCAGACGGCCGCCGCTCCCGTGTCGGGCAGTCGCTCGAGAACCGCTGCTTCGATGATCGAACGCAATTCGTCCGCGGCGGCATCTGAAGGTGTCTCTTCCCAGTTCGACGAGAAAGGTGGCGGCACCCATTGGTCCACGAGCGTCAGCCGAGCCGAGTCGAACGCCAGCGTTCCCCCGCCTGGTACGACGGAAACGCTGTTGAACACGGTGCGATAGTCGTGTCCGTGCAGACCGGAAATGGCTGCGGCGATAAAGTCGGTATCGAGTGAGTCCGAAACACCGGGATGGGCAATCACGGCACGCGGCGACGACGCAGCGACCAGCGTGCCATCGGACGCAACGCTGTACGCGAGTGATCTCTTTCCGATGAAGTCTCTCGCGAGCAGTACGCGGCCGCTCGGTCGATGCCGGGCGACAATGGCGAAATCGCCCTCGACGTATCGGGCAAACTGGTCGCCCCAGGTTCGGAGTGCGGCGAGAAGGAGCTGTCCAGAAGCAGCGTGCGGATCAGCGACGCGACTCCCAAGCCTTCGGCGAAGATCTGGGACATAGTAGAGCGACGCATCGGCCGCGACGACCCAGTCCTCACTCACGGTGAGCGCTGGTCCGACCCAGCCAAACTCGTCGGCGTCCCACTCGTGCCGGCGTGAGGCCATGAACGCGCCGGCGGACGCGAACTGCTCCGGAATCGCCGTTCCGCGATTCCGCATCCTGGACAGCATGGTCGCGAAGTACGGGGAGGCCGCCGAGTCTGCGGCCTTCGGCCCGAAAACGCCAACGAGCGCCGTCATCTCCCCCGGATGTGAATCGGGCCGCTGGTTAGGCGGCCCGTGGACTTACCAGCGATAGTGCGCGAACGCCTTGTTGGCCTCGGCCATTCGATGGGTGTCTTCCTTTTTCTTTACCGCGTTGCCTTCGCCCTTTGACGCCGAGATCACTTCTGCCGCGAGCTTCTCGGACATCGACTTTTCGTTGCGCTCACGCGAATAGAGAATCAGCCAGCGCATCGCCAGTGCAGTGCGACGATCGGGGCGTACTTCGACCGGAACCTGGTACGTCGCACCGCCGACGCGGCGGCTCTTGACCTCGACAACCGGCTTGAGGTTGGTCAGCGCCTGCTTGAAGACGTTGACGCCCGGCTGGCTGGTGCGGGATTCGACGAGATCCATCGCCCCGTAGAAGATTCGCTCGGCGACGGCCTTCTTCCCCTCGTACATGAGGGAGTTGATGAACTTGGAGACGGTCTGGCTATCGTAGCGCGCGTCCGGGAGCACCGGACGGCGGACAGTTTTCTTGCGGCGACTCACTTCTTCCCTCCGGTGCCGGCCTTGGGCTTCTTGGTTCCGTACTTCGAGCGACTGCGATTGCGACCCGAGACGCCTGCGGCGTCCAGTGTTCCGCGCACGATGTGATAGCGTACGCCCGGCAGGTCTTTCACACGACCGCCGCGTACCAGCACGATGGAGTGTTCCTGCAGGTTGTGTCCTTCACCCGGGATGTAGGCGATCACTTCGAACTGATTCGTCAGGCGAACCTTCGCGACTTTTCGCAGCGCCGAATTCGGTTTCTTGGGCGTGGTGGTGTAGACGCGCGTGCAGACGCCGCGACGGAAAGGATTCTGCCGCAGGGCGGGTGTTTTGCCCTTGGCGGCCACGGCGCGACGCGCGCGGCGGACGAGCTGGTTGATGGTCGGCATTCAGTTGTGGCTCAACGAAAAAACACGCCCCGAAAGGCTGGGGCGGAGAAGACGGGAATGATAGGCGCTCGACTGATCCGGCGTCAAGGCAGGGGAACGCGCAAGTCGAGAGCTTTCATGGTTTTCCGACGAGGGCGCATGGGGTGTGGGGCATGGGGCACGGGGCATGGGGCATAGTGTTCGCACCCTCCGCACCCAACGCACCCTCCGCACCCTACTCAAAGAGCTCAACAGGGTCTGCGCTCGCGAAATCATACAGGAACGTCCCGATTGCCTCCGTCACCGCTGCAAAATACGCGGCTCCCTTTGCCGCGGTCGACTTCGAAGGATCCCCAACTCCCGTGTCGCTCGTAACCTTCGTCCACGGTCGCGGCATCCACGCCCAACCTTCGCGAAGCGCTGCGATGCGATGGCGTTTTGCTTTCCCCGACCCGGCCGAGTTGAGCGGCCTCACGAGATCCGGACGCAGGTGAAGCATTACGCTGGTTTCCAGTTCCCCAGCGTGGTCACCCGCATGCTCAAAGAAGTCAGAACTCGGAATCACCTGCCACCAGTTCACCTGTGCCAGCAGGATTGACGTTGTTGGTTGGATCTCCCGGATGATCTGCTTGAAATCGTTTCCACCGTGCCCGTTCAGGATCACCAGCTTGCGAACGCCATGATCCGAGAGTGAAGGCAGCAGGTCGCGAATGACGGCAGCCTGTGTACTCGGCATCATGTTCAGGCAGTACGCAACTTCGCGTTGACCGGTGTTCACACCGAACGGCACACACGGCAGGACGATGACCCGGGCACCGCGCTGCCAGGCCAGCGATGCAGCACGGGCCGCGACCGATTCACTCTCGACGTTGTCCGTCGCGTAAGGCAGGTGTGTGTTGTGCGCTTCCGTCGCGCCCCACGGGAGTACAGCGACCTCGAATTTCGCCGACCTGACGTCGGCCCATGTGCATTCGCCGAGTATGTAAGGTCGAGGGGCAGCGTCAGGGTTCGTCAACTGACGCCTTTGGGCTTCGTGTACGTGTCGAGCCAGCGCAGTTCGTTGATCATGCGGTGCACCACGTTCCACGACCCGCTGATGCTGTGGGGCATGCCCTTGTACTGGATCATCTTCGCGGGGACGCCGTTCTTCTTGAGCGCGACGTACATCTGCTCGGCTTCCGAGTACGGCACGCGCTGGTCGAGCTCACCGTGAATGAAGAGCGTCGCGGCCCGCGCGTTGCCCGCGTACGTCAGCGGAGACTGCCGGATCATGTTCTTGAGCGCGTCCTCCTCCCACGGTTTGCCGTAGAACTCCGTCTCCTTCGTGACCGCGATGTCGGCGGTGCCGTAGTCGCTCACCCAGTTCACGATGCCGGCGCCGACAGCGGCGGCCGCGAAGCGCTCCGGGTACTTCACGATGAGCCAGTTGCTCATGAAGCCACCGTACGAATGCCCGATGGTGGCGACGCGATTGCGATCGATCGGGTACTTCGCGATGGCGTGGTCGATTCCGGCAATCACATCCTCGCCGTCGCGATCACCCCACGCCCCCCAGGTTCCCCAGAGGAATTTCTCGCCGTAGCCGGTTGAGCTACGGAAGTTGACTGTCAGAACGAAGTAGCCATTGGCAGCCAGCAACTGGTTCTTGAAGTCGAAGCTGTAGCCGACGGCGCTATGCGGACCGCCGTGATTGTTCACCACGAGCGGATAAGGACCGGCGCCTGGGCGATATCCGTGCGGCGCGAGGAGCCACCCCTCGATCATCGTACCGTCCTTGCTTGCATAACGAACGCGCTCGCCCGTGCTCAACGCGACCTCGTTCGTGAACGGCAAACTGATGTTGGTGAGCTGGCGTTCGTTGCGACCGTCGATGTCCGCGACGTGAATCTCGGCGGGGCCTTCGATCCTGCCGACAGTAAATGCCATTTTCGTCATGCCGCGATCAAACGAGATCGCGTTGATGCGTCGCTCGCCGCTCGTGACCTGCTCGACGGCGCCCTCGGGGACGGCCACGCGGAACAAGTGCGTCGTCCCGCCGACGCCACCGGTGAAATACACGTGTTTTCCGTCCGGACTCCAGCGCGGCGAGGAGGGGAGATAATCCCAGCTTGCGGTCAGGACGCGCTCCGTGCCCCCGTCGGGGGAGATGATGACCAGGTCAGTCGCGCCGCCATGATTGAGTTTCTTCGCGATGACCACGTCCGTCGCCAGCTGGTGCGTCGAGAGGATCCATCGACCGTCGGGCGAGAAGAGCGCCCCGGTGTGTTCATGATCGCCATCACTCGTCAGGCGGCGGACAGCGCCGTCGGTGGAGACGGTCCAGACCTGGGGGGCGCCGTACGTGCGCTCGTCGCGGTATTGCGAATCGGCCGTAAATGCCAGCGCGGTTCCGGCGGCGTTCCAGTTCGTGGCGCTTGGCCGAAGGCCGAGTTTCGTCAGTTGCTTCTCGCCACCGCCGTTCGATGACACGAGCACGATCTCCTGCGGCGGACTGACGTACGGGTCCGCGTTGTCAGGCGCCGGAAACGGCGCGCCGTCGCGCTGGAAGTTGAGCCAGTCGAACTGGACGCCCTGGAACCGTTCGTTGTGTCGCTTCTCGAAGTCTGTTTGAACCGCGGGCGCCGGCGCGGGTGGCGGGACGGCGCGGACCACCGCGCTCCAGCGTCCGTCGGGACTCGTCAGTCGGATCTCTCCTCCTCCACCCGCGCGCCCGCCGCGGCCGGAGCCGGCCGCAACTGGTCCACCGTCGGTGCGGCTGGACGTCGCGGGGTCGTAAATCCAGGCGCGACCTCCGGAGTTGAACCGCAATTTCCCGTCGGCGTTCCACTGCGGATTCGTCGCGTGTGAGCCGGCAGCGCTCACGCGGGTCATCGTTATGCCGCCGGTCGACGATGAGAGCCACACCTCGCTGCTGTCTCCGTTGGTGGCCTCGACCCGCCGACTGACGGTGAACGCGACCGACCGGCCGTCAGGCGACATCTGCGGCCCGCCGACGTCGAGGACACGATAGTGGTCCTCGATCGACAGCGGCCGTCCCGGCGACTGCGACGCTGCAACGTCAGCGGTACAGAGCAGTGCCGCGACCGTGAGCAACAAATGTGCGCGCTTCGACATTGCTCCTCCGAAAGACAACAGAAAAGTCAAAACATTTTGCACGCAGAGAACGCTGTGGAAGCAGAGGAGTCCCCCGCGTCCTTTGCGCCCTCTGCGCGTAAAGTGTTTTTCGGGATCCTCTACCGATAGTGATCCCGTCGGAGACGCTTACTTCCGCAACTTCGCCCCAGTCAACTGACCGAGCGCCGCGAGCGTGGTTTGCGCCGCGTTCAGCCCAAGGCGGAAATCCTTGTCGCTGAATGTGGCGAAGACATCCGTCGGCTGGTGCCAATGCGGGTCCCATCCCGCCCCGATGTGCGCACCGCGCTCGTTCTCGCGGAGGCTGATTGCCGGAATGATGTCCTGGAACGGTCCCGAATCGGTGTTCGTCATGTGCGGACCAACCGTCGCCGGATAGTCGGTCGCGTATTTGTTGTTCGCCTGGTGCAGCACGAAGGCGAGTTTCATCGACCCCTCCGCCATTTTCGAGTTGATCTGGAACTCGATATTGACGTCGGCCTCGGGTCGCTGATCCGGGCTCAGCGTACCGTCAGCCCGTGGCATCCCGTGATCGAACAGCATCATGTCGTGTTGGATCATGCCTAACCACTTCGGTTCCGGATATCGTCCCGAGCCCGGAGGATCTTCCTTCCCCTGAAGGACTTCGCGCTGGGCGACGTAGGCGCGAGCGCCGTTGAGACCCGATTCCTCGTTGTTCCAGAGCGCAAAGCGGATGCTGCGCTCCGTCTGCACGTCAGGCATGCTGAAGATGCGGGCGAGTTCCATCACGATTGCCGTGCCCGACCCATCGTCGTTGGCAGCCTCCCCCCAACCATGGCCGTCCATGTGACCGCCGACGATATACATCTCGTCAGGACGCGTCGTACCAACCTTGGTGCAATAGACCTCTTCGCGCATCCTGTTCACCGTGTCCGTCGGTTCGGCGTTCAGTGCACGCAGCCGTGGGTCGGGTTGTCGGAGCGAATCGTTGTTGACCCCCGTGCGGGCGCGGATGCCACGAATACGGCTGCCGCCCGATCCCGAGACGACACCGGTCACCGGACCGGTATTACGGCCACCGCCGCCACCGACACCGGCACGCCCTGCACCGGCTGCACGCCCCGAATCAGCACCCGCGCCCCCGCCACGACGACCAACATTCCCGGCACCACCACCTCTCGGGGCTGGCCTCGGCCACTCATAATGAATTCGCTCGGTATTCGTGCAGCCGTAACTCTTGAGCTGCGCCTCGATCCAGTCTATTGCATCCCGGTTCCGTTTCGTGCCCTGACGGCGATCGCCAAACTGTGTCAGTCCCTTGATCGTTGCCTTGTACTTCTCGAGATCGAGTCGCGCGACCATGTCGCGAATGGGATCCGTTGAATCGGCCGCGACAGGCGCGTTCTGAGCGCTCGCCGCGGTAGTCAGCGAAAGCGCGATACATGTGCTGAGGAATAGACGCATTTGGTGTTTGCTCGAGAGTCGAGGCTCGATCCTATGGTTGAATGGCCTTCGTATCGCGCTTCGGATTCTTGACATACACATCGAACCACGCGAACCACCGCGCCCACTGATCCAGGTCCGTCTGATAGGTGCCGACGCTGTGATCCTCGTACGGATACATGTACAGCGCGGCGGTCTTCCCGAGGCCCTGCAACACATGGAGCATCCGCGTCGAGCTCATCGGATGCGTACCCACGTTCTGGTCCTCGAGCGAGTGGTAGAGCAGCAGGGCCCCGCTCAGCTTGTCGGCGCGGAAGAATGGTGACATGTCGAGGTACGTGTCCATCGCGTCGAAGAAGTTGCGCCGTTCACTCTGGAAGCCGAATGGCGTCAACGTCCGGTTGTACATGCCGTCGCCGGCGATGCCTGCCTTGAAGTACGGCACGAGCGTCATCGCATTCACGGTGCTGAACGCCCCGTAACTGTGGCCGCCGAGTCCCATGCGGTCGCGATCGACGTATCCCGCTTCCACCGCGGCGTCGATCACCGCGTCGAGGTTCTCGCGCAGGTCCTGCGTATAGTTGTCGTTCATGCGGCCGGTGTCGCCGAGGATCGGGCTGTCCGGTTCGAGTAGTGCGTACCCCTGCGTGACCCACAACTTGATGGACGACGCGGGACGCGCCGGCGCGAGCACCGGGTACCGGTTGATGTTGACGTTGTACTTCGAGCGCTCGTAGTCGGCCTGCGTCGTGTATTCGCGCGGGTAGAACCAGATGATGCCCGGCAACCGCGTCCCGGGACGCCAGTCGGCGGGCAGCGTGACGTCGACCCAGAACTTCAGGCCATCGCGCGGACGCGTGACCAGCATCCGCTTTGACTGCGCCTGCGTGACTTCCGGCGCGACGTCCTTGTTGCTGGTCAACTTCGTGGTGGCGCCCGTCGCCACGTTCCTGAGCCAGGCGTCAGGCACCACGGTCCGCGACTCGTGCGTGTAGATGAACTGCGAGTAGTCATCGTCGAGCGCCGCCACGAATTCATCGTAGCCGTCGGCCGGCGCGTCGAAGATGCGCGACCGCTGACCGCTCTCGAAATCGAGCTTGTCCACCCACGGACGCGGCGCCTGTGTCTGCCAGTTGGCCGCCGGGTTGCGCGTTCCCGACAGGAACACCGTCCGTCCATCCGATGCCACGACGACCATCGACGACCCGCTCGGACCCATGCGTGTTGCCAGGGACCCGCCTAACGCCGTCGAATCGTCCCCCGCGGCACCGCCGCCGCCGGCACGGCCGCCGCCGCCGCCCCCGCTCAACGTGACGCCACGGCCAAGGCTGAACCGGCGCGACGGATCGGCGACGCGGGTCGCGAACACCAGGCCGCTGTCGGCGACGAACATCGTCTTGCCGTCGACGCTGTACGCCACGGTCGTCAGGCGGCCGCTTCCCTCGAAAATCAGCTTCGTGTCGTTAGGCCCGTAAGGCGGCACCCAGCTCATGAAGCGCACGCTGCTCGGCGTGCGCACTCCCGCCGCACCACTGCGTCCGGCGTTCCCGGCGCCGCGTCCACCCGCCGCACGGCCTCCCGCCGCCGGCTCGGTGCCTGACGACGCGAAGACGGACTGGAGGTATACCAGCCCCGGGCCGACCGGATTCCACTGCAGGTTGCGCTTGCCGGTATCCGACGGAGCCGCAGCACCGCCGCGGCCGAATCCACCACCCGGCGCATCATCGTCGCCGGTTTCACCCTCGCGTAACGGCGTCCGGCCGAGTTCGGCGACCACCTTGCCGGCGCCGTCCCACAGCTGGTCGATCGACCCGAAGCTCGTGGTAGGCACTCGATACGAGAACGGCTCGGTCATGATCGAGACCCGGAAGTAGGCACCCTCCGGCGACGCGTCGACAGACCTGATCATGGCCGGCGCGCCGATCTTGCGCATCACCTTCGACTTCACGTCGATCTGCGCCAGCTGCCCTGTCGTGTAGAACTTGAGCAGCGCGCGATCGTGCGGATCCTCGAGCAGGCTCCAGTGAATGCGCTGGGGCATCGCCTTTCCTTCCGTGAGCCGGACCTGCGGTCCGTCCTCGATACCATCCGGTCCATGGGTCGGCGGAGCGCCGCGATTTTCGGGAAGCACCACCACGGCGATCGTCTTGCCGTCAGCGCTCCAGTCAACACCCGTTTCGAGCGTGGCGAGAAGGGGTGTCTTCGTCAGCTGCGTCGACTTCCCCGTCGCGACGTCCGCGACGTATGCGTGCGAGGCATCGTAAAAGTTCGCGACGTACGCGATCTGCGTTCCCGTCGGCGACCAGGTAACCGACGAAACCGTAGCGCCCTTCGGCACCTCGATGGACTTCGTCGTGTTCGTCCTGCCATCGACCAGTTGCAGCGCGGTACCGGCACGCATCGTCATCGAGCGAGCGCGATTCGCCTTTACATCAACAGCGAGACCCGCCAGGTAGACGTGCGACTTGCCGTAGTCGCGGATATCTCCGCGATCGGTCATCGCAGTCCGCACAAACCATTTCCGGTCGGGACTCTGGAGCGAGAAGGAAATGTCCGGACGCGGCGCGGTGATGATCCGCTCGACGACCGCTGGAGGCTTCACCCACCCCTCCTTCTTCAGAACCTCCTCCGGATTCCAGGAGTCCTGAGCGATCGCAAATGCGGGGAGTGAAGCGAGGGAAATCGCCGCGCGGACGGACAGTCGGCGAACGGAAAAAGAGTACGCGCCGGTCTTCATTCAGCCTCCACGGGCCGTAATCGGGGGAGTCGGGCCTGAACCTACAACTATTGAATACGGCTGGTCACGTGGCGACGCTGGCGTCCCGGGCTTTGGCCACGTGCCTTGGTCGCACCGGTTCACCGATCACCAGGAAGGTGAGCCCGAGCAGGAGGGCTGCCAGGCTGATTACCGCCGGCACCGCCGCCAACGCGAACACGACAATCGCGGTCAGAATCGGCAGGACCCGGCGTGCAACGTGCACCCGTTGTCCTGCCCGGCGCAGTGCCAATTCCATGCTTCCCGCGAAAAGGACGATCGACGCGCCCAGTAGTGCCCGGCCTGCAGCACTGAGAGGGTCGGCCGGGTGTGCAAGGGCATGCTCGACCGTCGCCGCGCAAGCGATGATACCGAGCACCATCGGGAAATGAATGATGGAGTAGGTATCACGGGCGAACATCGAACGGTCGCGCCCCTGCTTGTGCTCCAGCGCCTCTTCGAGTTCAAGCTTGTTGCGAACGAAGTACGACCACCACATCGCGCCGGCGATAGCGACCGCCAGGATGGCGGCGGTGATCCGAATGGCAGGCCACTCGCCGTCGGTGAGGCTCAGGGCAGCCACAATCAGCGATTCACCAAGCGCGATGATCACGAAGAGTGCGTGTCGTTCGGCAAAGTGGCCGGCGTGCAGGTTCCAGCCTTCGGCGCGACCACCGATGACTGCAGCCGCTATGTCCATCAAAATTGCCGCCCCCCAGCAGTAGTACTGCGCGGTGCCGCCAAGGATACCGCCAACGAGGACCGCGACCATACCGCCGACAGAAACGAGCGAGAACGTCCTGACCGCTGCGCGTTGTGATTCGTTTGCCCATGCCACCCAGTCGTACACGAGCAGGCCGAGGACGCGCACGGCGATGTAGGTGGCGGCGAACCAGAGTGAACGCCCGTGAAACGCGAACGGAATTCCCACCGCAAGGAAAAACGCGACACCCGTCGCCACGAGCGTTGCGACTTCAACGCGCGGGTGTGTGGTATCCGCGGCGTTGAGCGCCCAGGTGAACTGCGTCCACCCCCACCACACCAGCCAGAATACGAGAATGACTTCGCCGACAGCGCGCCAGGTGACGCCATCGTGGAGGAGACTCACGATCTGGGTCACGCAGAAGACGAAGACCAGGTCGAAGAACAGCTCGACGAACGTGACTCTCTGTTCGTGCGGCGACGCGACAATGTCTACGGCGTTCGAAGGTGAAGACATGGGAGATATGGTAAGCAGTTGCCACCGAATCCCGCGATGACACTAGCGGGATCTGGCCATTTATCGTCTCATTGCACGCATGACGGCGACCGCTGACGTACCGGCCACTGCGACAACGGGAAAGACACCAGTCAGTAGCGCAGTGCCGGATTCGGCCCGGTCCGAACGGCTGCTGTCGCTCGATGTTTTCAGGGGCCTGACCGTCGCGGGAATGTTGCTGGTGAACCAACCGGGCGACTGGTCGGCGATCTACCCGCCGTTGGCGCATGCGCCGTGGCACGGCTGGACGCCAACGGACCTGATCTTTCCGTTTTTCCTGTTCATCGTCGGCGTCACGACGCATCTGTCGGTTGAGGCGAGGCGCCGGCGCGGAGAGGACGAACGGGCGATCGCCTTGCAGATCGCGAAGCGCGGTGCGCTCATCGTCCTCTGTGGCCTGCTGCTGGCGTCATTCCCGTGGTGGCCACTGGAACGGATCACGGGAATGCGATTCCCTGGCGTTCTGCAGCGCATCGGCGTGGCGTATTTCGTCGGGGCGATGTTGACGTTGCGCGGATCACTGAAACGGCACGTACTCATTCTCGTCGCACTGCTGTACGGCTACTGGTTTGTCATGACGCTGGTGCTAGTTCCGGGAACGGGGGCACTCGGACAACTCGTTCTGGCGCGCCCTTCCGCCTCAATCGCGGCATGGCTCGATAGGGCCGTGTTTGGCGGTCACCTCTGGCGCAGTTCACAGACCTGGGATCCGGAGGGTCTGCTCTCAACAGTGCCGGCGATTGGCACGGTGATCCTGGGCGTGTTCACGGGGCGCTGGATCGCAAGCGGGAAGCCGATTCACGAGCGCCTGGTGGGTCTCTACGGCGCCGGTGCGCTGGCCACGATGGGTGGACTGATGTGGAACTGGTCGTTCCCGATCAACAAGAACCTGTGGACGAGCAGCTACGTCCTGTTCACGGCCGGAGTCGCGGCGACCACGCTGGCGACGTGCATCTGGCTGATCGATGTCGCGGGCGTGAAATGGTGGACGAAACCATTCATCTGGTTCGGCCGGAATCCGCTCCTGGCGTTTCTAGGGACCGGCGTGATGTCTCGGACGATCTATTCCCTGATCCGGATTCCGAAGGACGATGGCACCACGGCGTCGTTGCAGCGCGTCATCTATGAGAATGCGTATGCGTCGTGGTTATCGCCGAAAGACGCATCGCTGTTTTTTGCATTGAGCTACGTTGCGCTCTGGGCGCTGATCCTGTGGGTGCTAGACAAGCGAAACGTGTATTGGAAGCTCTGATGGTCGGGCCCCGCGCGAGATGTGAAAACCATTCAACAACGATCACCCGGATCACCCCGAATCGCACTGATCAAACGAAACTGTTAGGCGGTTCTGCGTGATTCGTGAAATTCGTGTAATCGTTTTTCAATGGTTTTCATGAATCCTTCGTGCTCTCGGTCACGCGGCACTAGATCGCGAGATTGGCGGGCAAAGCGTCTCGCTGGCGAATACCCTCCGAGAACGGGCCAAGAAGATGTACGATGCTGTTGGCGTAGTAACTCACCAACGGTCGACCATGCGGTAGAACAACGAAACCGTCGCCGGATTCGGCAAGAACTCGACGCATCTCGAGCATTCGATACGCACGATCGAACGTCTCCGCGATATCACGGTCGGCGCGGACGACGCGCCCATTCAGTTCCAGCAGGACGTCGCGCATCGCAGACATGCGTTCCAGCAATTTGTCCCGTGGAATGAAGTCGGCGTCGAAGCTCTGCAGCGCGGCGCAAGCCAGCGGCACCGGCGTTACCGGAATGATCGCTCCGATCTCCTTCAGCACCTCGTCGCAGAACGCCTGGATCCGCGGTAGACGTTCCGTGCGCGGAAGCTCGAGTACTCGAACGTCAATCGCCTCATTCTCTTCGAGCCACGCATCCACGGAGATCGGCTCGCCGATCGTCACCGCGGCGCGCCCATAGCGTCGCCAGCGGCGTGTAAGGAGACGGCCAGTGTTCCAGAATACGTATCGAAGAACTTCGCCCGCCTGCTGCAGCCGGCTCGTTTCTGGTTTCCCATCGGCGGTCAATTCACGTAGCAGCGTCCGGTCCTCGAGGACGCGATCATAGTTGACTCCGACTGGCACGACAAACATCAGCGACCGTTTCTCCGGCTCCGAAGCCACACAAAGGATCGAATCGAGTAGACCGATTTTCCCCGGCCGGAGCGTGCCATCGCGCGTCAGGCCACCTTCGGGGAAAATGCCCTGCGTCACACCGTTCCGGGTGATCAACTGGACGTAAGCGCGCAGAACGGCGTGGTACAGCGGCTCGCGAAACTTCCTCCGGATGAAATACGAGCCGAAGCTCTTGAAGATGTATTCGAGTGGGAACGCTCGCGCCCACTCACCCACCGCGTAGGAGATCGAAACGTCGCCCATCAGGACGTAGGACACGACGACGTAGTCCGCGTTGGACCGATGGTTCATCAGGTAAACCACGATCGAGTCGCGCGGCAGACCGCGGAACGGATCAGGCCGGGCGTAGTCCACCGACACCTTGTACAACATGCCTAACAAGACACGACTGAGGCCGTAGCCGAGCCGGTAGTACGCGAGGATGTTGAAGAACGGGACGATCTCGTCGAGGTACTTTCGGACACGTTTCCAAGTGGCCTCGGTGGATAACGCCTGCTCGGCGGCATGAGCGCGCACTGCTTCATGGACGGCGGGATCGGCCAGGACCTGTTCGATGACGAATGACTTCTTCGTCAACTTGAAGCGATCGAGCCTGGCGCGATGGCGATGCACGGCACGGCGGGCGGAGCGCCGCATGACCCGGCCGGCCCCGATCCACAGGGTCAGTGTGATCGCAACGACGATGGTGATGACTGCAAATCCGT
>Ga0209485_1000063_pt1 | contig 34273 bp, 29 predicted proteins | sample NCAS100_FD_187516 | JGI IMG/M metagenome (GOLD analysis project Ga0209485, IMG submission 187516) | Agricultural soil microbial communities from Utah to study Nitrogen management - NC AS100 (SPAdes) (version 2) | ecosystem: Environmental > Terrestrial > Soil > Agricultural land | place: USA... | reverse complement strand
CTCCGTTATGCTTTGGCACCCGAGTAATGCGGGACACGAGGAATCCTGCATGAATTTGCCGGGACCATCCGGTAAGGCTAAATACTCCGAAGTGACCGATAGTGAACCAGTACCGTGAGGGAAAGGTGAAAAGAACCCCGGTGAGGGGAGTGAAATAGTACCTGAAACCGTGTGCTTACAAGCAGTGGGAGGTCAAGGTTCGTCCTGACTGACCGCGTGCCTTTTGCATAATGAGCCGGCTAGTGAATGTCACAGGCAAGGTTAAACGATAAGTGAGCCGAAGCGAAAGCGAGTCCTAATAGGGCGTTTAGTCTGTGGTATTCGGACGTGAAGCGAGATGATCTATGCATGGCCAGGCTGAAGCGTGGGTAACACCACGTGGAGGGCCGAACCAGTTTGGGTTGAAAACCATTTGGATGAGCTGTGCATAGGGGTGAAAGGCTAATCAAATTTCGTGATAGCTCGTTCTCGCCGAAATAGCTTTAGGGCTAGCCTCGGATGAATCGTCACGGTGGTAGAGCGCTGAATGGGCTAGGGGCCTCACAAGGTTACCGAACCCAATCAAACTCCGAATGCCGTGAACGCATATCCGGGAGTCAGACTACGGGGGCTAAGCTCCGTGGTCGAGAGGGAAACAGCCCAGACCGACAACTAAGGTCCCTAAATCGTAGTTAAGTGGAAAAGGAAGTAGGGAAGCACTGACAGCCAGGAGGTTGGCTTAGAAGCAGCCATCCTTTAAAGAAAGCGTAATAGCTCACTGGTCAAGCAGCCCTGCGCCGACAATATAACGGGGCTTAAACTACGTACCGAAGTTTCGGATTCATGCAGAAATGTATGGATGGTAGGCGAGCATTCCGTAGCTGTGAAGCGGTACCGAAAGGGCCGTTGGAGCGATCGGAAAAGACTCTGTCGGCATAAGTAGCGATAACGCGGGTGAGAACCCCGCGCGCCGTAAACCTAAGGTTTCCTGAGTAAAGTTAATCTGCTCAGGGTTAGTCGGTACCTAAGGCGAGGCCGAAAGGCGTAGTCGATGGAAATCCGGTTAATATTCCGGAACCACTAACGTGTGCTGTGGGAGGACGCAGTAGGGTAGGCGAGACGGCCGATGGATGTGCCGTTGAACTCACCATAGCCCGCCGCTTTGGTAAATCCGGGCGGCATCAGGGTAAAGGTAGGGACGAAAGTAGGGGTCAAACCCGAAAAAAGTCGCTGACCCCAGCTGCCAAGAAAATTCTCGTTCAGCTATACACGCGACGTGACCGTACCGCAAACCGACACAGGTAGGTGGGGTGAGAATCCTAAGGCGCTTGTGAGAACTCTCGTTCAGGAACTCGGCAAACTAGCCCCGTAACTTCGGGAAAAGGGGTGCCATCCTCCGGGATGGTCGCAGAGAAATGTCCCAGGCGACTGTTTACTAAAAACACAGGTCTCCGCAAAGTCGTGAAGACGACGTATGGGGGCTGACGCCTGCCCAATGCTGGAAGGTTAAGAGGAGTGGTCAGCCGCAAGGTGAAGCTACGAATCGAAGCCCCAGTGAATGGCGGCCGTAACTATAACGGTCCTAAGGTTGATCTAGCAGCAGCCTTAGTCAAACTTGGCTATATGCTGGAAAGTCTGAGTATCCCACATTACTCGCCCCAAAAGGCAGTGACAATATGTTGGGTGCAGATAATCAGCAGGAAAGGCTAAGGACAGTCGGATGGATTGTAGGTTTTGTTGATGGAGAAGGTTGCTTCTCAGTAACCATTCAGAAAGCAACAACAGCTACAGGCTGGCAAGTCTTCCCTGAGTTCGTCGTAACTCAAGGTGAAAGGAGCTTGCGAGCCCTGCATGATCTCAAGGAGTTCTTTGAATGTGGAAAGGTCTTTATAAATCGGCGTAACGACAATCACAAGGAGCATCTTTATCGCTTCTGTGTTCGTTCGATCGCTGATTTGAAAGAGAAGATCATTCCGTTCTTTCAAGAGAATCAACTTAGAACAGCTAAGCGTGAGGACTTTGAAAAGTTCGCACGAGTGCTTGAGTTGATCGGTGAAAGAAAACATCTGAACTTCGAAGGAATCATGGAGATTGCGAGCATTGCGCAAACGATGAATCGCAAGAAACCATCCAGGTTCTTAGAATCCTCAGAGACTACACGCCAGGCACTTCGAAAGAAGTGAAGATATAGTCCGTGCTGCATGGCGACATGCAGAGGTTGGCAGAAATGACCAATCCGTCAACGCAAGTTGATGTAACAAAGTCAGAGCGAAATTCCTTGTCGGGTAAGTTCCGACCTGCACGAATGGCGTAACGATCTGGGAGCTGTCTTAACGAGAGGCACAGCGAACTTGTAGTACCGGTGAAGATGCCGGTTTCCCGCATCTAGACGGAAAGACCCCGTGCACCTTTACTACAACTTGATAGTGGGTTCGGGCAAACGATGCGCAGGATAGGTGGGAGGCTTTGAACCGAGGCTTTTGGGCTTCGGGGAGCCAACGGTGAGATACCACCCTTCGTTTGTCTGGACTCTAACCTAGAGCCGTAATCCGGTTCAGGGACACTATCAGGCGGGTAGTTTGACTGGGGCGGTCGCCTCCCAAATTGTAACGGAGGCGCTCGAAGGTTGGCTCAGGCTGTTTGGAAATCAGCCGTAGAGTGTAAACGCATAAGCCAGCTTGACTGTGAGACAAACAAGTCGAACAGGTACGAAAGTAGGAGTTAGTGATCCGGCGGTTCTGTATGGAAGGGCCGTCGCTCAACGGATAAAAGGTACGCCGGGGATAACAGGCTGATCCTGCCCAAGAGTTCACATCGACGGCAGGGTTTGGCACCTCGATGTCGGCTCATCGCATCCTGGGGCTGAAGAAGGTCCCAAGGGTTTGGCTGTTCGCCAATTAAAGCGGTACGTGAGCTGGGTTTAGAACGTCGCGAGACAGTTCGGTCCCTATCTGGTGTGGGCGGAGCAGGATTGAGGGAATCTGTCCTTAGTACGAGAGGACCGGGATGGATCCACCTCTAGTGTACGAGTTATGGCGCCAGCCGTAGCGCTCGGTAGCTAAGTGGAGCATGGATAAACGCTGAATGCATCTAAGCGTGAAGCCAGACCCAAGATTAGACCTGCCAGTGAGACTCCTTGTAGACCACGAGGTAATAGGGTGGATATGTAAGCGCAGTAATGCGTTCAGTTGACCACTACTAATCAGTCCCATGGCTTGACCATAAAATTTACTCAAGCAATAAACAGCTTGCATGGTTAAAGCTTGCCATCAAGCAGTCGCTATTCGGTTTTTTGAGCTTTGTACTTTGTCTTTGTACTTTGGCGTGGAACTTATGGGCCATGCAAAGAACAAAGATCAAAAGTACAAAGCTCTATTAAGTTTTCCGGTGATTTTGTCGGCAGGGTCACACCCGTTCCCATCCCGAACACGGAAGTTAAGCCTGCTGGAGCCGATGGTACTGCGCGGGAAACTGCGTGGGAGAGTAGGAAGTCGCCGGGATTAATTCAAAAGCCCGCTCGAGATTGTTCTCGAGCGGGCTTTCCATTTCTCAGGACGTGGGCCAGATTGGCACGATGCCCACCGACTTTCCGCTCTCAGCGTTTCAGGTCCACGGTCCAATTCAGCACTACAGTGATTGGAGTATACACCGCCTCTGCGGTCAGATTATTGAGTATGAAACGTTGGCCGTCAGCTGTAACGTCGTAATTATTTCCCGGTGTATCGATCCCACCTATCCGCGTACCAAAGAGGACAGTCGGCGTGCGGTGATTAAACGTAGAACCCTCTGTATTCACTTCTACTGACATTAGCTTGTGATCTGCGGATATATAGAACAACTCTTTTCCATTACGTCCCCAGCGAGGTTGTTCGCCACCTCCGGTTGAAACCTGCCATTTTCCTGGTGTCGCGGGAAATGCTCGAACGCAAACTTCACTAGTTCCCGATTCATTCGACTCGTATGCCACCCAACGGCCGTTAGGCGAGAACTTAGCCCGACGTTCATCCGAATTCGTTTGCAGGAACGGTACTGGTTTGGAAGTCTCGTTCAACGGCACAAACCATAAGTCCCAATAAGTCTTGGGGTCGACCACTCCATAGATGATGTAGCGACCATCCCGCGACCAGTCGAATGAAAGCTTGGGGACAAGAGATTTGAGAAGTCCCTCATCATTGCCTGCACTGCTTGACACCTTCTGATACAAATTCGGCGGTCCGTCTCGAAGTGTAGAAAAGACAATGCGGCTTCCATCTGGGGACCAGATCGGTGAAAAGTCACTTGTCTTCTCGAAAGTGAAACGCGAGGAGGTACCGCGTTCAAGATCAGTCAACCAGAGGCTGATACTTCCAGTTTGGAAATCTACTCGTCTAAAGATCAGGCGCTTACCGTCGGGTGATAGTTCAAGATCGCCCTGATCAGCAGGTACATCGATCGTGCCTAACTGCTGCCCTTTCCTGTCGGTCCAGGTGAATTGCGTGAGACCTGCCGAGCCACTGTGATGAACGACGACTCCATCATCAGACGCGGAGAAATATCCCTGGTAAGACGTTGCATCAAAGCCAACATCCTCAGCGATTGGAATCGGGTCCCCCTTTAGTTCAAGTTTTGCAGGATCGAAGGCGTGGGCCACCAAGGCCGACTCGCGTCTGTAGAGTAAATAACCTGGATGTGCATAGATAGCGTTCGAGTTTGCGGCGGTGATCAGGGTTTTCGAATCATTTGAATCGAGTGATCCGATTCGGACCTCGCGTTCACTCCCTGCCATTCTCGCGACGTACAGGTAATGGCGACCATCGGGTAAGAATGAAGGAAGCCAACGGGTCATCCCTCCTTCCGGCAAGAGGTCTGAGTTGAGAGGTGTAGAGTCGCCCCCTGATGCTGGTATTCGAAAAAGTGGAGACGGTGGGAGCGGACAATAGATGATCACACCATCGCGATTCCAAGCGCCGCCGCGGGCGTTGATAGCATTGGCGAGCGTAATGGGTGGACCACCGGACACGTCGATCCGTTTGAGCTTTCCTCTTGCGAAGAACCCCAGAGAGCGACTATCAGGAGACCAAAAAGGTAAATACGCGCCGTCGGAGCCTTCTAAGGGTCGTGGCGACAGTGAATCGAGCGGACGCACATAAAGCAAACTCTCACCCGAAGCGTCCATGGCAACGAACGCCAGAACTTTGCCGTCGGGGGAGATGAGCGGTGGTTGCCCGGCCATCAGAAAAGTGTTCACAGGCGGCAGGATCAAGAGCTTGATCGCGCGAGTCTCTACGTAAGGAGTACGTGTGAAGTACATCCAGACCATCCCGATAGTCAGTAGCAATAACACTCCAGCCAGGATCCATGGAAGCCGCGAACTCCTAAAGAAGCTGGCGCCGTTTAATGTTGATTCGGAAGACGTCACCAAAGGCTCAGTCTTCAGAGAGGAATCGTAAGAGCCGGTCAACGCTTCGAGTGCAAAACTCAGATCGTGCGCCGAATGAAAGCGTCGCTCGGGTTTTTTCTCCAAACATCGTCGTACGATCTTTTCAAGTTGAGGATTGACTCTCGTATTTGTTTCGCTAAGGTCCGGAGGTTCCTCCTTGAGAATGGCATTAAGACTTTCGACTGCCGATTCGCCATGGAAAGCACGTCGGCCTGACAACGCTTCGTAGAGCACTGCACCAAACGAGAAGATGTCTGAACGCTGGTCGATTGATAGGCCACGTACCTGTTCAGGCGACATATATCCGGCGGTCCCCATTACAGTACCGGCACTGGTTTGAGCTTTCAGAGTAGCTACATCCGTTTGGACAAGGTTGTCACCGCCTGGTGGGATAAGTTTTGCCAAACCAAAATCTAGAATTTTGACGCGCTCATCAGCGGTAATGAACAGGTTCTCGGGCTTGAGATCCCGGTGAATGATGCCTTTCTCGTGAGCAGCCGACAGGCCGTGAGCGATCAGGGTTGCATAATAAATAGCCCGGCGAGGTGCTAGGGGGCCCTGATTTAGAATATTGCGAAGGGTCTCACCTTCGAGAAGCTCCGAAACAACATAAGGTGCACCTTCATGGACTCCCACATCGTAAACTGCCAGAACATTTGGATGGTTTAGCGCACCGGCCGCTTGAGCTTCCTGCTCGAAGCGCCGTAAGCGACCGGAATCGGCGGAGTATGCGGAAGGCAAAACCTTCACGGCAACGTCGCGATTCAACTTCACATCGCGTGCGCGGTATACCTCTCCCATCCCCCCGGCACCGAGGAGTGAGCGTATTTCATAGCGTCCGAGTTTTGAGCCTGCTGGAAGCTGAGAAGGCATGTGTACGCTACGTGCGACAGGGGCTTTGACGTTTTGAAGTTCGGGAAGATTCTAGCTGGAGACGTGAAGACCGTGCTAGGCGAGAGAAGGTTTCCAAGCGAACAGCCTCTCTACTCAGTTAGAATCCGAGCCGATTTCCTCAAATCCTAACATCCGAGATTGCTTGTAGCAATCAATCTTTAGAACTTTTGTACTTTGATCTTGTTTCTCGTATTGGGCCGTAAGCTCCCCTTAACAAAGTACAAAGATCAAAATTCGAATAGCAACGGCTTCGGACTGCGTGGGAGAGTAGGATGTCGCCGGGATTAATTCAAAAGCCCGCTCGAGATTGTTCTTGAGCGGGCCTTTTGTTTTGCTGTTACAGCTTTTGAGCCTCGACAGTGTTTCTTGATAAGGCCTTCTTATTGATGTGAGTAGTGCTACTTGCGAATTGCCTGTCCTCCAGACACGTACACTGCAATCGTATCGTGATGGACCGCGAGATGTTCACGCAGGGCGAGTCCCTGATCTTGTGCTGCCGTGCCGCCTGTGGCCGGTTGCGGTGGCGGTGCCCCCAATGCGGTCCATGAATCGTAGCGGGTAACTCCCATGAAGTTCCAGGAAGCACCCTCAACGTGAGAAAACAGCACGGTGCGATCCGGAGTATCCTGTGCGCCACGATCCAACACTTGTCTCAGCTGAGCGCGAAATCCTGGCAAAGAACGGTAATCACTAACCACATAGACTGGCTCGCCCTTTTCCACGATGAGTGCTTTCTGCACCACAGTCCAGCTTGGTCCGATAACGAAGGTATCGCTATGCCAGTCAGTGAGCGGTGCCACACGCTGATTAAAATTCTGAATCGCCTGCGACGGCACATCGGCGGAAATTGTGGTCTGCCTGCCAAGGGGTGTGATTGTGATCAGATCCCAATCGCCTCCCTCACGATGTCGGAGCATGATTGGGGTAACCTGTGGCTCGTTTGCGGCAGGCGCAGGTCCGTTGTTGTAGGCCTCTATCAGTTGCGGCAGTTTTCCAGGCGCGGCTTTGGCAACGTGTATGTGATACAACTCGAGAGCAGTCGCCGCCGACTGCGATTGTGGCTGTGAGGTTGATTGAGCGAGTGTTATAGCACCGCTTAATAGAAAGAGAGTTGCGACGAGAATGGTCGTCAATAGCGTTCTCTTCATGTTTTTCTCCTTGGGAAGTTAGGATTCTGGGCGTAAAAGAGTTGCGCGGTAGTTGGCGCGGGTAACCGGTTACAGAAAAACTCGTTGGGAAATTTGCGCTGCTTGAAGAAATGTTCGCAGGCGCAAGAGTGTGCTCAGCAAGGATTCATTCCGGGATCACGTTACACGGTATCTCACGACCTAAAGCGCGTCAAGCGAGGATAGAGTCGTACTGTTTCACTTGGCGCTTTCATTCCTTTAGAACCAACTCTCGTCCAACGTTAATCCCAGAAGGATCTGGCCGGTTGGTTTCTGCGGTATCGCGGATGGTCATCAGTGTTGAAGCGAGCGCACCGTATTAGAGTTGGTTTCGCTTTGCACAAAAGTCATGTCTTATTAGTTTTTCTCTGCGAAGCGCTGCGTATCTTGGCGGCCTCTGCGTTGAAATGGCCGTTAGACGCAGAGATACGCGAAGGACAGCAGAGAAAGACTCCCTCCCCAACCCTCTTTTTGTGCAAAGCCAGTTGGTTTACTGTTTTTCAAAGAACTCTCAAACAACTCTCAATCCTTTCAAACCCAAGAATCCATTCGAGGATTTACCTCCGTAAGTCTTCATGTACTCCCCGGTTCAGTTTGAGAAACTCGTCTGAACGCCAGCAGTTCCACGATGCAGCCTTGTTCTGGGCAAGCTGCTGACGTGTTGTTCGACCCTGTTTTCGGAGAATGAGATGAAACTAATTTTTGCAGCGCTCAGTCAGGCGCTCACACGATCCGCGTTATGCGCTCTTGTCGCTATCGCGTTGGCCGCCAACGTTGCACAAGCTAACGACAACAGCAATCTAGGTGGAGACGCCGATCGCCACGGTCGTTGCGGCGATGGTCGGAGCGGTCACGATAGCGGTAATAGAGCCGACAACCTTGAAGTTGTGGGTTTAACAATCGATCATCGGCTCATCTGCTTTGACGAAAAGCGTCCGGAGGACGCCACCACCATTGGGCAGATCTTAGGACTTGTCTTGGATTCGAGCCTGGTTGGCATCGACTTCCGGCCGGCTAATGGCGTCCTCTACGGACTCGGCAACGCCGGTGGTGTCTACACGCTGAGCCTTGATACTGCACAGGCAACGTTACGTTCTCGTTTGAACGTCACTCTCGCAGGGAGTTTCTTCGGAGTTGACTTTAACCCAACGGTGGATCGTCTCCGCATCATTAGTGATGTGGGCCAGAACCTTCGTGTCAACGTCGAAAATGGTGCAACTACTACCGACGACCCGATCAATTACACGGCAGGGACTCCGACCAGCGGAGTAACGGCGGTGGCCTATACCAACAACGACTCAGATCCCAACACTGCGACGACGCTATACGATATCGACTCGGCTTTGGACCAAGTGGCTATTCAGGCACCTCCAAACGCTGGGACTCTGAACCCGACAGGGAAACTGAACGTCAATACGACAGTAGGTGTGGGTTTCGATATTTACAGTTTTGTGAGCGACGGCTCCACGGTAGGCGTCCGAGGTCTGGCTACGCTGGTCACGGGCGGACAGATAGGTTTGTATCAGATAACTCTGATCACCGGAAAGGCGACCCTGAGTGGGAAATTCAGTCCTCGGGACGCGGTGATTGACATCGCAATTCCGTTAGCCCAGTAGTGAAGTTGGCCGGCATTATTTTCTAAGAGCCCACTCGAATAACTCGGGTGGGCTTTATTTCTTGTTTCTCTGAGTGGTGCCCTGATTTCAACTCTGCGTTCCTCTGCGACTCGGCGGTTACAGCTTTTTTAAATCCACACTTACCGCCGAGCACGCGGAGGCCCGCAGAGAAGATTTCGAAAGTAGGGCGCCACCTTTCTCTGCAATCCTTCACCATCTCGCTACCAGTCATTGTAGTATTGGTATTCGACATTGCTCGGACATTATGAAAACAACTTCCTCAAGAGCATTCCTTGCGATCGTCTTCCTTGGCATCCCTTGCTTTGCACAGCAATCGAGCCGTTACGATCGTGCGGCGGCAGTAAAGATTGAGGGCGTCGTCCAAGAGCAGATGCTTGCAAACAAGATCCCGGGCGTCTCTCTTGCCGTTTTGCGCCATGGCAAACCAATTCTTCTGAGAAGCTATGGACTCGCAAACGTCGAACTTCAAGTACCGGTCAAACCCGAAACCATTTTTCAATCGGGCTCGATCGGCAAGCAATTCACAACTGCGGCTGTCATGCTTCTCGTCCAGGAAAACAAACTCTCACTTGACGATAAGCTCTCGAAATTCTTTGCTGATGTTCCGGTGACATGGAAGAACATAACCGTCTGGAATCTGCTGACTCATACTTCGGGCCTCGGCGATTACCCGCCCGACATCGACCTCAAGCGTGATTACACCGAAGAAGAATTATTCGCTTCGTTTAAGAAGGCGCTCCTGGATTTTGAACCTGGCTCGAGTTGGAATTACAGCAACGTTGGTTACGTGACGCTGGGAATCCTCATTCGGAAAATCACCGGCAAGTTCTACGGCGACTTTATCCGGGAGAGGATTTTTGAACCTCTGCAGATGACTACCGCACGAGTTATTTCCGAGGCCGACATAGTGCCAAATCGCGCTGCCGGCTACCGCCTCGTGCAAGGGGAGTTAAAGAACCAGGATTGGGTATCGCCATCGACCAACTCCACCGCTGACGGCTCGTTGTATTTTTCAATTTTAGATCTGGTCAAGTGGGATGCAGCTCTCTACGCCGATAAGCCCCTGACACAGGCAAGTCGGAATAAGATTTGGACTGCCGCACGCCTTCGCGACGGCACGACGAAAGACTACGGATTCGGATGGCACCTCGGTGAGTATCACGGACGACGGTTAGCTTTTCACGGCGGCGCGTGGCAGGGGTTCAAAACATTCATCATTCGCATTCTCGACACAGACTTGACCATCATCTTACTTGCCAATTCATGGGAGACGAGGGACTTCAAATTCGCACGCGCGCTCATATCGGCTTTCTATCCTGCCTTTGCCCTCCCTGCCGTAAGAACGATTGACGATTCCGATCCTCGAACAACTGCAATCGTAAGAGCTGCACTGATGCAAGTGGCGACGCGCAAGCTTGCTCATCAATGGTTCACGCCTGAGTGTCTTGCAGCGATGTTTGGCGACGATGGCATACGGATCGCGTTAAGGCTGAATGCTTTTAGCTTGCCAGTGGCGATCATCCATTCAAGCGAATTGATTGAACAAAGGATCGAGAACAACCAGCGTCTCTATCGTTACTTACTAACCGACATCGGCAGTTCGCTTTCATTAACAGTCCTACTGACGGCCGATAGTAAGATCGCTTCCCTTAAAATGGTCCAACTGTGATCCGTGGTTTCACCCGTGTAAATCTGTGGCTTCCACCTTCTGGCATTTCGCACAAAAGTAGACGATGCGTGTGCGCTCTTCCTCATCTTCCTGATTCTGAATCGTCTTTTGCCGCAGTTGTCGAATCTTCTCTCCACAACGCAAACACGGCAGGTTAGTTCGGCGAAAAACGAGGTGGCGTGTGCCGTATTCCCGGCCAGGCTGATAGACCAGCGACGAGTCGCTTGCCATTCGTTTCCGATCCTCATCAGCGGCCGTTGCTCCACGTTCGTATGCGTCACGTGTCAGTCGCGGGATGGTTCTTGATAAACAACCGAGGTTGCGTTGCGTGAGGTTGCCGACAGTGAGCCACGGGTTCAGCTTGCAATTGAATAGCACTTCCGCGCGCAAATAATTTCCGAGTCCAGCGACGATGCGCTGGTTTAGCAGTGCCGCTCCAACGGTCTCGTCGTTGACCTCGCGTAGCCTGCGCAGAAACTCTTCGCGGTCGAATGGACCACGATACGGCAACGCGTCGGGACCGAGTGTGGCTAGAATCTCAATCTTGTCGTACGGATCACCTTCACCAACATTGAATATAGGCGCGGAAAACAGGATCGCGGCGGCACCCTGTACGACAATGCGCGCGCGTTCGCGACGGTCTCTCTCGGGCACTTCAATTGGTTTTGATTTACGTGCTCGCTTGTTTGGCCCAAATGTAAGCCAGCGTCCCCACATCATGAGGTGTGAGTGAAAGAAGAAACTGCCTTCGATGTAACCAAAGAGGTGTTTTCCGTGAGAGACGACGCGCTCAACTTTCCGTCCGCGAATGCGTTGCTCGTTTTCAAGCAGCCACTTTCGCGCTTCTTTTGTTCGTGCTTCAAAGGAAACAACGGTTCGTCCGCTTAGCGCATTGTCGAGCGCATCGGCATACTTCCTTACCTCCGGGCCTTCAGGCATCCACGAAGTTTACTCGACCAATATTGTGATTGATTGTTTCCCGGCCATTTGAGATTTCGGGCTTTTGCCCAAAAAGTCGCATATCGGATTCGTTTTCTCTCCGGCCCTCTGTGTATCTTTGCGGGCTCTGCGTAGAAATGACGGTTAAACGCAGAGGAAGCAGAGATACCCGGAGGCCCGCAGAGAAGACTCCTTCCAAAACTCACTTTTTGTGCAAAGCCAAGATTTCGAAAAAAGGCCGTCGATTGAAACCGTTACCGGGACTTTTCTTATTTACCTTTCTCAGTCAGAATTACGCGTATCTGAATATGAAGGCCGCTACGTGGATTAAACGCCTCGGTTTTTGGGGTTTTATGTTCTTTCTCGTGAAAGGACTACTTTGGCTGATCGTCCCGGGCCTAATCGCGATGTGGGCCGCGAATTAGAAACGGTCGACGTTACTGCAAGGCGCCGTTAGCGAGCGCCGCTTCCTTGAGTCTTGGGTTCTCAACCCACGCCTTCGCTGAAACAAACGACACCCTATCGTAAACCAGCACAATCGTTCCCAACGGCAATCGCGCGCTCACCTCGCGAGCGGCGAACATCGGAATCCGAATACAACCATGACTCGCCGGTTGCGCGGGAACGTTGTCGTAACCGTGAATCGCGATACCGCCACTGATATAGTTCGGATAATAAACTCCTGGGAAAACCTCGTCCCTCCCCATGGTCTTGTCATAAACAACAAATCGGCCGCGGGGCGTGTATGCGATGCTCTGCTGCCCGTCGTAAAAGAACGGCTTATCGGTGCCCGTCGAAACCGGCAGAACGCGCACACCACCCTTGCCGTCGATGAGCAGCACCACCTGGCGATCGATGTCAACTTCGACGTGTTCGTAATCACCATCGCGCGGACCGGGACGTGAAGCATTTCGAATTGCGTTGAGCTCCTGAATCGTGAGCTGACCAGTGAGGGGCCGTCGCTCCCATTTTTGAAACGCCACCAGCGCGAAGCGTGTCGCTGGATCAAACAGTCCATCGACTCGCCCGGTCCAATAGCCCAGGTCGGTGAGTAATCGTTCGGCCTCTCGTGTTTGAACCCGCGTCAAAGGAGCAGCCCGCTTCTGTCCTTCAACAGTAGCCGGGGCACCAATCAGCAGTAAACAAAAGGTGACGAGCAGTTTCATCATTAGTCGAAACATATCAACCGGCTTTGCATGAAAAGTAGCTAAGAATAGACCTTGGTCGAGATTCGAAGAAGCAAATAGTTGTATAAAACACTTTTCGTGCAAAGCCATATCAACCCAACAACTCCAGCAGCTTATCATAGTCGACTGGCTTCACGAGGTGGCCGTTGAACCCAGCTTCTTCGGACTTCCGTCGATCATCTTCCTGACCCCAGCCCGTCAACGCGATCACTACGATGTCTTTGCCCCACGGCTGCTCTCGCACACGGCGACAGACCTCGTGTCCATCCAGCGTCGGCAGACCAATGTCCAGCAATACCACCTCAGGACGGTGCTTCTCAATCAATTCGACTGCTTCTAACCCATCATGGGCCATGTACGTCTTGTTTCCCGTGATCTTCAGCAGCAGTGCGAGTGAATCAGCCGAATCTCTGTTGTCGTCGACAATCAGGATCCGGCGTTGCGCTGACTGTGCAGCCGGTGCATCGCTGGCCGCGGTCGATATCTCCTCCGGCTTCTGCACAATCGGCAGGCGAACGACGAATTCACTGCCTTGTCCCTCGCCGTCGCTTTTGGCTTCAATTGATCCGCCGTGCATTTCCGTTAAACGCTTCACAAGCGTCAGTCCAATGCCAAGCCCACCCTGCGATTGCTCCGCAGTCCGATCCACCTGCATAAACATATCAAAAATGCTATCCAGCTTTTCGGGCGGAATTCCGGCGCCGTTATCCTTCACCGTCACCGCCACTTCTCCGTCACGGCGCTTTACAGTCAGCGTGATCTCGCCGTTCGGCCGAGTGTATTTGCAGCTATTATTCAGCAGGTTGCCAAACAGCTGCGCCAGGCGCGTCTGGTCGGCGTTGAGAAAAATGGGCTCCGGCGGGAGATCGATGGTGAGGTTGTGCCCTGCCGTGTCAATTAGCGGTCGCGCGACCTCGACAGCTTGTTGAATCACTGATGATAATTCGACCTCACTCCGGCGCAACTCGAGTCGATCGTGAGTGATGCGATTTAAATCAAGCAGATCGTCAACCAATCGAACCATCTGCGTTAACTGCCGTTCGATTGTGTCGTGTGCGCGTCTAATGGTCTCACTGTCACCATCTGCGCGTTTCACGACCTCGAGCATGTTGCTCATGGGCGCCAGCGGGTTTCTGAGTTCGTGCGCAAGCGTGGCGAGAAACTCATTCTTCCGGCGATCAGTTTCAGAGAGATCGACTGCCAGCCTTCGCAGATCATCTTCGAGGCGCTTTCGATCAGTGATGTCCTGGCTGACCGTCGCGTAACCGATCGGTTGGTTTGCCACATTCCTAAGCATCAACACTTTATAAACCATCCAACGAGCTGCGCCCGTTTTGAAGTGCCGGAAACGAACCTCAACTTCGTTGTTACCAATTTCTCGCACCTTCGGGAGAAACTCGTTGGTGATCATCTCTTGATCTTCAGGGAAGAAAAACTCCTGCAGAGGTGTCCGTAGGGCATTATCTATGCTATCGAGACCAACCATCTCGAGCCCTGCGCGATTGACGAAGAACGGCATGCCATCCATGTCGCACATCCCGATGAAGTCGGTGCTGTTCTCAACCAGCGTGACAAAGTTCTGACGATCCCTTTCCGCGCGTTGACGATCTGTAATGTCGCGCACGATCTTCGAGGCGCCGATGACGTTTCCTGAACCGTCTTTGATTGGCGAGATGGTGAGCGAAACGGAGATCCGTTGACCGTCACTGCGTACTCGTTCAGTTTCATAGTGTTCGATTCGCTGTCCCGCTTTTAGGCTGGCAATAATTCTGGCTTCCTCGGCGATCAGGTCAAGTGGAATTACGAGCGAGATGTGCTGGCCGATGGCCTGTTCAGCGGTATAACCAAACAGCCGTTCGGCGGCAGCGTTCCAGCTCTGAATGAAGCCGTCTAGTGACTTGCCGATGATTGCGTCGTTTGAGGATTCGACGATGGACGCCAGCAGTCGAGCGGTGTGTAGTTGATTTTCTTTCTCGCGTTCGACCAGACGTTGGGCCGTAACGTCGCGAAAGATCAGCACACATCCCGACACGTGCCCCTGCTCGTCACGGATTGGCGCAGCACTATCGTCAATGGGACATTCGCTGCCGTCTTTCCTGATGAGTACAGTATGGTTTGCCAGGCCGACAACGATTCCGTGACGCAAGACTCTGTTGGCCGGATTTTCAACCGGTTGTCGCGTAGCTTCGTTGACTATTCGGAACACCTTTTCGAGCGGTTGGTCCAGCGCATCGGCTTTCGACCAGCCCGTTAACGACTCGGCAACGCCGTTGATGTACGTAACGCATCCGGTGGTGTCGGTTGTGATAACCGCGTCGCCAATGCTTCGCAGCGTCACTCTAAACAGCTCGCGACTTTCAGTGACCCGCCTTTGAGCAACGCGCGCCATTTCACCGAAGACGATGATCAGAGAACAGGTGAAGAGATACGCAACAAAACCGACTTGATTCTCAACGCTTCCGAGATCTAAACGGTACCGCGGTTGGATGAACAGATAATGACAAGCAACATAGCCGGCGAGTGTCACCGGAATTGCGAGGCGGAACCCGCCAAGCCAAACCGCCGCTACGACTGCCGCGAACACAGTGACGAGCGGCAACGAATCGCCCATCAACGGTTGAAGCACCCAGCGCAGGAATACCGCCAGCACTAATCCGGCAAAACCAAGCGCGTATGCTCTAAGCCAATTGCGCACCTTTGCGTCCTTGTACGAGCGTTTGAAACCTGATCGCTAGCATCCACAGATTACACCGTTCCGGGCCTTCTAAAAAACCCTGGAGATTTTCTCATCATTCGATCGGGATTGTGGGCGTCGCTCCTTCGACCGTGACGCCGCCACGATCGACCGGCGTAATCGAACCGAACCGTTCCGCGTAAATCTCAGGTAGGGGCCGAGCGTTGGGTGGCGCTATCCAGAGTCGCAGCAGGTGGCGCTTGCGATCCTGCTCCGGATAATCCTCAAACTCCGTTCGATCGTGCAGGATTGTGTGGTTGTGAACGAGTTGAATGTCGCCGGGCTCAAACTCCATCGTGAAGTTCAGCTTGGGATCGTTGGCCAGTTGGTCACAAAGATCGAGTGCTTCGATCTGGATGGGAGTGAGTGGTGCAACTCCCGGAAAGCGCCGGGCTGATTCGATGTACTGACGCTGGTAAATCGCGGAGACTAATCCGTTGTGGTAATTGAAGACTGGAATCGTGAAGTACGGCTTGTTTCCATTGGGCACCTCGCCACGTCGATCCGTTTCAATCGGCTCCATTAGTACTTTCAACAAATCTGGGCGTTGGCGGCGCATCTCGTTAAAGATCGTCGTTGACGAGACCAGGCTCGACAAACCGCCCTGTTTGGCCTTTTGCAAACACAGTAGCGCTACCACGTCACAGGAATCTGCATGATGCGTTTGACGCTCACGCGTCTGGTAAATACGCGTGTGCGGATCGTCGCTCGATCGTCCGAGGTCTCTCACATGCCCGAGCAAGTGCCCCTGTGCGTTCTGCATCCGCAGGTTCCCCAAGTGAATCCCGATAGCAAGAAACACAGTCGCTGCCTGTCTTCTGGTCCACCTGTTAACCGGCAGTGACCTGATCAGCACAAACCCCCGCCCATTCAGTACCTCATCGAGTAGGGCGTGCAGCCGCGGGGCGAGCGTTGGCAGCGGAACATGGTTAGCGATTATCGACGAGATGTTTGCATGTGATCCGTCGCCAATGCGTGAGTCTAATTTCTGAACCGCCCTCTCGATCTCCCCAATTTCCTTCTCGGTTAAGTGCTCAATCCAACTCTCGCGCCCCGCCATCTCTTCCCCATACCACGCCGACCGATCTCCCACATGCGGCGGTAAGCTTCGAGACTTAAAACCCTTCAATGCCGAAGTCATTCGGTGCCTGCTAATTCGAGGTCCGGTCGTCTATTCCGGGATTTAGGACATTCTCTTTGCCGGGCAAATGTGCTGTTGCTTCCATAAATGTTTGCGCACAGTTCGCATTTCAGTATCCACACACGAGGGTTGTAATCAGTCCGGGTTGCTCACTCTTGCGCAGCAATCGCTGTCGGTTTCGATTTATGGCCTGGTGCTTTCAAACCGTGTCCTATGTGGGCCGGAGTGGTTCAGAACGACACGATGTTAATCGGAAAGTGAATCGTATTCCAAAGGTTGCGAGTGCCGGAAGAGACCTGCCCGAACAAAAACCGCTTAATCCGACAAAACCCGCCTAACTTTTTGCTCGTAACATGTCTCTATAACAATGAGCGGTAACGTGGAGAGCCGATGACGTCTGAATCGCCTGATGAAGTGCTCGTGCTGGGGGCGATTCTCGGGAATTTGGAGGCGTTTGAGCAGCTTGTCCTGCGCTATCGACCCGCGGTGGTCAGGTTGGCGAGGACGGTTGTCGGGGCTGACGATGCGGAGGACGTCGCACAGGATTCGCTACTGCTCGCGTTCAAGGCTCTGCCGACGATTGAGGAGCCGAGCAGGTTCGGCGCGTGGTTGTCGGCGATAACGCGGCATCGGGCTTTGCGGTTTAGTCAAAGTGAAGACAAACACCTCCGCAAACGAGTGGCATTGGATGAGGCGCTGCTCGAGCAGATAGGGTCGTTGGCGACGCCGGCGACAATCAGACTGAACGTCGAAAAGAATGAACGCGATGAGCTGATGAATAGCGCGATTGATAGTCTCCCTCAGGATTATGCGATGCCGTTACGATTGCATTTTTTCGACGACATGCCGTTGAAAAGGATTGCGGCGTTCATGGGACTGCCACTGTCGACGATCAAGTGGAGAATTCATCAAGGCAAGAAACTGATGCGGGCAAAGTTAGAAACCACCGACTAAAGGAGCCACCGACTAAAACCGAGATGGAAATGGGATACAAACTGTAAGGAGATCCAGATGGAACAGGAAACAGTGAAACTGCTCAACGTGCTGCGGCGAATCGCACGCGCCGCGGGATACGCAGCTTGGACCAAGCCCGGTCCGGAGGCGACGCAGTTCTGCGTTGCGCAATACAATCGCGTTCTCGCGAGGCTCGCCGAACTCGAGCCTTCAGTCAAACCATTATTCACGCCGCTTAGCGAGTCTTCCTCGCCAGAAGTCATGCGAATGGCAGCTCGCGAGTTGCTTGCTTACTTTGAAGCAGATGAGCCGGAAGCTATTCGTGGTTTTGGCCGCGCGTACTACATCGGTTGTCGCCCACGTAAGCCACGCATCAAGTGCGTGCCCGTCCCCATGAAATGGTGAGCTACGACTCAAGGAGTTTATATGGAACGAGAGAAAGAGTTAGTTAAGTTAATTAATGTCCTGCGCCGCACAGGACGCATGGCGTTGCAATCCGAATGGACCGGAGGGAAAGAAGACGCGGCAGCCTTTTGCACTGACCAGTACAATCGTGTCCTGGCGCGTTTAAAAGAGATGGACCCTGGCGTCAGCGTAGTTTTCGAACCGCTGCCCGCCGGCAGCTCGCTAACTGTAGTCGCGATGGCCGCGCGTCAACTCGCTGCTTACTACGAAGATGAACTTGGACCAGCAAAGGGATTTCGCCCCGGGCGGTTCGATTTCGTTTTCGATCCACAGAAGCAGAAGTTCAAGGAGTTTTGGGAAAAGTCGGCGCGCGAGTTTGAAGACATGGGGGAGTTTATTCGCGAGAGCATCGACGAATGGTTAAGGCACAAGAAAGAAGCAGGTCGCGAGGAGAAAGGCGCCCCCAAAGAATCCAGCCAACCGCCGAATCCAGGAACTTCTTAATCAGAAGTTACAAGGACTCTTCAGCGCGGGATTTTTCGCCGGAACGGTGTCGTAAAACTTCACTGACTTGCGTCTCATGTTAGTGACCGCAGCCTCAACCTGTTCCGGCGACAGCGCCACGCCCGCCTGGTGAAACACCCAATCAATATCTTCCTGATACGCACGCCGCTCGCTCGATTTGATCATTCCATCGCGAATGAACCAGAGATTAAAGTTGATCGACATCGTGTCTTCGGGATAGTACTCCCCACCATGCTCGGCAAATAACTTACCATCGACGAAATACGTGACCTTCTGGTTCATCACCTGCTTCACAAGGGTATGCCAACCGGCCTGACTCCCATTCGTCGTCTTGAACACATTGTCTTTTTTCCAATTCGGTTCCGGACTGAACGTCTCCCACGTGGTCGCGTAAAGTGTTGGCCCCTCAATGCCCCAGCCGCCGTTTGGCAGGTACTCGAAATCGAGCTCGCTGTAGTCGAGGTCCATCGGCGCCTTCAACGGACTGATGCTGTAGAAGCTCTCCACGAGCTGATCGCCGCCGGGACCGGAAACCGGATTGTCAGTGAAACGAACTCGAGCCGCATATGTGCCCTCGAGATACTTGCGTTGATGACAGATCTGCGTCTGCCTCGTATTTGGACCAGTGCCGTCTGTTGACGACGTCATGCGAACAATCCGCCCATCCGCCGCCGCGGGATCTTTATGCAGCGATACGCCATCCTCGGACCACGTTGCGCCCGGCACTCCGGGCCAACCCGGTTCAGTGCGAAGTATCCACCCGTTCCGTTTCATCGCTTGCTTGTTCCCGTACCCAAAGTCCTCGAAAAAGATCGCATCAACCGGAGCAGCATCCGATCTCGGAATCGAAATAACACCGGCAATGACAATCAGCAGAACAACACAAAGCGCAAGCACAGACAAGATTTTTGATCTGTTCATCGCTGGGCCCATCCTCTCAGTGTGTAGTGTCCTTATTTCAACTCGGCGATCAGGACACGACCCTTTCGTTTTGGATAGTTCGCAGTTTCCACGTTAGCATGTCAGGTGGGTTGGAGGAAATTACCTCGATGAGGGCAACATGAGCGAACGAAACTCGCCACGTCGGGACGGCACGTCAACAGGTCGAACAGCTTTTCTTTTCGACCTGGACGGCACGCTCGTCGACAGCGTTTACCAGCACGTACTTGCCTGGCGGGAGGCGCTCGAGTCTGGCGGAATTCATCTCGCCGTTTGGCGTATCCATCGTCAGATCGGCATGAGTGGCGGTCTGTTCATCAACGCGTTGCTCCGCGAGACGGGACACACGGTTTCGACAGAAGAGGCGGAGCGGCTACAGCAAGTACATACCGAGGCTTTCAGTCGCTATGTATCGCAGGTCCGACCATTACCGGGTGCGGTAGAGCTCCTGACGTATCTCACAAACGCCAGCGTCCCATGGGCAATCGCGACGAGTGGGCGCATGGAGAGTGCGAGTCTGTCGCTCAAGCTGCTGGGCTTGAACGAAGATGTTCCGGTGATCACGCGCGACCTCGTGCGCCACGCCAAACCGGATCCGGATCTTTTCCTTGCGGCGGCGGAAAAACTGGGCGTGGAGATTAGCGATGCCGTAGTTGTTGGCGACAGCATTTGGGACCTGCTGGCAGCGCGACGTGCACGAGCGCTCAGTGTGGGGTTGCTGTCCGGCGGTTATGGCCGTGAGGAGTTAGAACGAGCAGGCGCCTATCGAGTTTATAACGATCCCGCTGATCTGTTACGCCACCTCGATGAGGTCGGCGTGCGAAGCGCAGAGTAATCGACACCGTCTTACCTAAAGCAATCACTCACAAAAACACCGGAAGCCTTGCCATCTTAGGCATCATGCGCTAGCATGCCTAAAACAGTTAGGCATGGGCATGCAAGTACGATGACGAATCCAAAAGCTGATCTGCTGCAAGGCACCCTCGACATGCTGATTCTGAAAACGCTGTCGCTGGGGCCGTTGCACGGCTACGGCATCATTCAGCGCATCCGCAGGATGTCTGACGACATGCTTACAGTCGAGCAGGGGGCGCTTTACCCCGCGCTTTATCGTATTGAGCTGAAGGGCTGGGTAAGTGCTAAGTGGGGCGAAAACGAAACGGGCCGCAAAGCCAAGTTCTACAAACTTACAAGAGCGGGCCAGAAACAACTTCGCATCGAGGAAGAAAGTTGGGACCGGCTTGCACTCGTTATTGCAAAGATGCGCGCGGCGACCTAATAGGAAAAACAATGAAGTGGCTCAATGTTTTAGCGGCGCGCTTCCGCGCCCTCGTGCGACGCGACGAAGTCTTAAACGACATCGACGAAGAAATGCGGGCGCATATCGACATGGAAACCGAAGCAAATCGCGCTCTGGGAATGACGCCTGAGGAAGCGCGGATTTCGGCAGCGAAGAGTTTCGGGAACGTCGGCAGCATCCGCGACCTCGCGTACGAGGTCAAAGGCGGCGGCTTTATGGAGACACTCTGGCAAGACATGCGTTATAGCGCCCGAATGCTACTCAAGCATCCAGGCTTTGCGCTCATAGCAGTGTTCACAATCAGTTTGGGCATCGGCGCGAACACCGCGATCTTCAGCATTGTGAATGCTGTTCTTCTGCGTCCGTTTCCGTATCAGCAACCGGAACAATTGGTGATGGTGGGAGAGAGAACCTCAACGGGTCGAAGCTCAGTCTCGTATCCCAATTTCGTCGATTGGCGAGATCAAAATGACGTCTTCGATGCGGTATCGGTGATTCGGTCCAACGAAAACTACAACTTAACTGGTGCCGGGGAGCCGGAGCGATTGATAGGTCGACTGGTTTCTTCAGGGTTTTTCAGCTTACTCGGAACCAAGCCAGTGCTCGGCCGTGATTTTGTTTCGGAAGACGATCGTGCCGGCGCTACCCCTTCTGTCATTCTCAGTCACGCATTTTGGACGCGCAAGTTCAGCAACGATCCGGGCGTCGTCGGCAGACAGATCACTCTTAACAATCAAACCTATACGATAGTCGGCGTTGCTCCAGCAGGGTTTCAATTCGGACTGGACGCCGACGTTTCCGTACCGATCGGTCTTTCGGCAGAACGTTTCCAAGCACGAGGGGCCGATCCCGGCATTGGCGTTGTCGCGCGATTGAAACCGAATGTTTCGCTCCAACAAGCAGAGACGGAGACAAACCTCATCTATGCGCGGTTGGAACAACAGTATCCCCAAAGCAATAGCGGGCGCCGCGCTCACTTCACGCCCCTTCACGAATACTTCACCGGTAATGTGCAACGGCCTCTGTTGATCCTGTTGGGTTCGGTCGGACTGGTCTTACTGATTGCGTGTGCTAACGTCGCTAACCTGTTGCTCGTTCGGGCGTCGACTCGGAAACGAGAAATGTCTGTGCGGGCGGCGCTGGGGGCGAGCCGCGCGCGCATCATTCGTCAGTTACTGACCGAAAGCTTGATGCTGGCGACGATTGGTGCAGCGTTGGGAGTACTCCTCGCGCATTGGGGAGTTGGATTTATTGCTCAACACCTACCTGATGGAGTTCCGCGTCTGAATGAAGCTGATGTGGATCTGCGAGTGCTGTTTTTTACCGTGGGGATTTCTCTCGTCACTGGCTTGTTGTTCGGTTTAGCGCCGGCGCTACAAGCGTCACGCCTCAACTTAACCGATGCACTGAAGGAAGGCGACCGTGGTTCTTCCGGAGGCCGGCAGCGTGTGCGCAGTATGCTTGTAGTTGGTGAGATCGCTCTGACGCTTACGCTATTGGTCGGCGCAGCCTTGCTGATTCAGAGTTTTCGCAGAGTGTTGCAGGTGGACCCGGGTTTTGAGCCGCAGAACCTCCTCACCATGCAAATCTCGGCGAGTAATCCTGACGGTCACCAGGTGATGGGCTTCTTCAACCAGTTACAGGAGAATGTCCGAAGGTTGCCGGGCGTCAAATCCGTCGCGATCTCCAACGGGCTTCCACTTGGCGTTGTCAATCGTCCGACATTCTTTCTCGAAGGCCGGCCGCAGCCGGAGAAAGGGAAGGAGCCGGATGGTCTCCGCTACACGGTCAGTCCTGATTACTTTCAAACGATGGGCATCGAGCTTGTCAAAGGCCGACTGTTTACGGCCCATGACACGCAAAACACTCCGCTAACTGTGGTCATCGACGAAGCGCTTGCGCAACACTTCGGGAACGAGGACCCGATCGGCAAACGTCTATCTCAGTCTTCGTCCGGCACACCGAGTTACGAAATCATCGGTGTGGTCCGGCACGTCGAACAGGACAGCCTCGACGGGTCCGGTATGCGAACTCCCCAGTTTTACTTCAACTTCAATCAGATTTCCCCCGAGCGATGGCCGGGAATGGTCCGGCGCGTCAACTTACTAACGCGCACCGAGGTGGAGCCAACGAGTCTTGCGGCGTCAGTACGCGACCAGATTGCACGTTTGAATAAGGACCAGGCGGTCTTTAACGTGAGGTCGATGGAACAGATCGTATCGCAATCACTTGCCGCACGACGTTTCTCCATGTTGTTGCTCAGCGCGTTCGCGATCGTCGCGTTAGCGCTCGCAAGTATTGGAATTTACGGGATGCTCTCATACGCGGTCGCGCAACGCACGAGAGAGATCGGTCTGCGAATGACACTGGGTGCGCAGGCCGGCACCGTGCTCAGATTGGTGATTGGTCAAGGAATGAGACTGACGTTAGTAGGCGTCGCATTGGGATTGATCACATCGCTCGCGCTTACGCGAACGATCGAGAACTTACTATTTGGTGTGAGTGCGACCGATCCGACGACCTTTGCCGGGATTGCGTTATTACTGAGCTTAGTCGCACTGGCAGCATGCTGGATCCCCGCGCGACGCGCGACGAAGGTGGATCCGATTATCGCGCTCAGGTACGAGTAATAGTATTTTTGTGGCCTTTGCTTAGAAGTGACAGTTAAACGCAGAGATGGCAGAGATACACAGAGGACCGCAGAGAGCTCCTCCAAAACTCACGCTGCAAAGCAAGGGTGAGACTTTGTGCAAAGCAGGCTTTCACTTGAAAGGGTTGCGCTCCGGAGGTTCCTCGTGATCGTCGATGGTATGCAGCAGTCCACGAACGACCAGATTCAACATCGGAATCCGGTGGCGAATCCAGACGCGCATCGGATCGGGACGTGCGCCGAGACGGGCTTTTGGTTCGAGAGCCGTGCGGCCCAGAGACAGCCGCGTGCAGCCGAGCGAGATCGCATGACCAATCACCGCTTGCAACAAGCGGAAGTAGATCGGGATGTCAGCATTAGCAGCGCGATCGAATCCGATGTAGTAGCCTACGGCAGTTTCTCCGTCTTTCACCGTCGTTACAAACCCCAGCAACGTCTCGCCTCGTTTTAAAACTGTGAAGCGCATGTCGTCGCCGAGTTCCTGGGCCAGTCTGGGAAGGAAGGCGACTGGTAGCGTCACGAGTCTCAGGCGCGCGTTTTTGTGAGTTTGAAGATACAGTGCGTGTAACTGCTCGGCCTGGCGCGCGATCTCGTCGCTCTTGATCTCTGTGACAGTGCAACCCGCCGCTTCAACTTCCTTCTCGATCTGTTTTGACTGCTTGCGATATTTCGACGTTAGATTGGCTAGATAGTCGTCATAACTCTTCCACTTTGATGAGATCTCCAGAACCATGTTTGGTTCCGTTTCGAGTTCACGATAAGAAAACCGCGACAGCGCGGATGCCGACGCTGCATAAGTGTCGGGAATGTCCTTGACCATCACAAACGCCGTGTCGCCGAAGAGCTTGTCTACGCGACGCAGGCGATAGATTGCTTCCGCAACCGCGGGCCAAAGCGGTTCGTGGTCCACGTTCGGCGCGAACGAAATGCCGTGCATGCCCCACGAAAGCAGGTTGCCGCAGACTAGCATTTTTTCTTCGAGCCGATCCAGCGGGATCTCCCTCGCGGACTTACTGCGCAAACGCGCCACTGAAATAGTTACAATTTGCGCGGCGATAGCTGCAACAGGTTCCTTATCGCGAAAAACCAGAGCGTAACACTGTCGCAAATTATCGGGACCCGCGTCTTCAAGTACACGCAGGTAGCGACGCGAGAGAAACAGTGAATCGTTTGACGTCACCTTGTCCCAATGTGTCTTGTCGAAGAAGTCGATGCGGTCGGCGACGGCGAAAGCGAAGCCACTCGGGCGGTGACGTTCGCGATGATGGTCACGGAGGCGGCGTGCTTTCGTTACCAATTTGTCGAGTGGTTTGATGGTAGGCATGCGGTTTTAATATTAAACCACGAGCCCACGAGAGTGTTGTTAAAACTCTCGCGGGCTTCCTTCTCCTTAGATACGTGTCAATCACTAAGGCGCAGGATGCGCGCAAAAATATCATCCGAAATGGGTGTTTTGAGTCCGATGAGAACAGGGTCTGCTTAAGACACTGACTAATACCGCCATGCTAGCAAACGCGAATGGCAGTCTAAGTTCAGAAACTCATGACTCAAACGTTCCGTAGCTCTCCTGTTGAATGCGCTCAAGTTCAGCGATGGTTTCGAGATCTTTGGGACGACCGGCGGCGCGCTTCACTTCGATGAGGCGCTGCAAGCCAAGACAAAGACACTCGACACCGCCAACTTCAATCCTAACGGCATCTGGAAGTAGCTGTTGGTAATCACCGCCCCCCACGATCTCGCCGAGTAAATCCAAAGCGCCCAATGTAGTGGTCAGCGTGAAATTTAGGCCTTTCTGGATCGTCTCAACAGCCCACTCGAATGGTAATCCGGGTGGCGCGCCTCGGAGATGCGGTTGAATAGGCCGCATGGCGTTGACTATCGATTCAATGTTTTTAGGGCTGCGGTCATAAACGATATCAAGATCGAGCGTTAGGCGAGCTGAGCCGTGGACGGTTGCAGCGGCACCACCGACGATGATGAACGCAACTTCGTTTTTGGAAAGCAGACGTATGAGAGCGGTGAAATCCGTCACTCCTGAGACCGCGCCTTTCTTCCAGCACGCTGAAGCTCCTCTGCGAACTGCTGAAGCTTCATAAGTTGTTGGAAACGCTGGTCCACCGTGAGTCGGAGGTTCTCGCGAATCAGGCTTACATCGACGTCTTTCTTGTAAGCCTCAATCACCGCGTCGAGGCCCCCACGAGGTTCGGCTGTGTGGTCTGGTTGCTTCATCTCAATTGCCTGCTGATTATAACGCAAGCCGGAGAGCAGCTGTTCGGGTTATCATCTTTTCAACACTATGAGGTGTCCACGGTGTCAGAGTGAGAGGATTCAGCGCGACTATGACGACGCGGTGGTGGTGCTGCGTATGATTGGGCTGCATAAGCTCCTGTGCAACAACTGCGGGTTGGTGTTCAAGGGGTTCGATCCGCTCAGAACTGTGCAACGTGAGGCGGTCGCGGACAAAAGGAAGGGCAGCAATCGCCGGCGCGTGGCGCGTTACAACGCCCACTTGCCGGCCGCGATCTCTTTGGTCGATGACAAGGTCCAGGTTGGGAAAGTGACGTACTCCGAACCGTCGCGCGGACACTGCGACTCGATCAGCAAGTTTGGCATGAGCCTCTCGTTGATAGGCGCCCGGTTCACGGAAGGCGAACTCTCCCGCACCGGTCGCCTTCTCTTTGTTCGCGTAGAACTACCGGAGGGCCCCATTGAGGCGGTGGTGGTGCTCATGAAGCACGATCGTACCGGCGACGGGTTAAAGAGGAAGTGGTCGCTTGCCGTAAGGATCCATCAGATGTCTGACGAACACACAGAACGCCTCGAAGACTATCTCAAGTCCCGCGCCGAGAGTCGCCCGATCGTCATCTCCGAGTAGAAAGCCAATTACAAACGACTCCTGAACATCGGTTGCTTTTGTCTTTTCCCTTCGTCTCACGCAAAATGCCGATATGGCCCGATTGCCCCTGATTCTCGTGCTCCTCCTGTCGCTGACGTCGTTGCAGTGCAACGGCGGGAGCACCAATACAAACGCACCGCGCAACGATTCACCGGAAAACGCCGTTGTCCCCGAATTCGGCTATCAGGTCGTCAATATTTGGCCACACGACCCGAGCGCGTTTACGCAGGGCCTTATCTTCCTCGACGGTAAAATGATCGAGAGCACCGGCCAGGTAGGCCGCTCGAGTTTGCGCAACGTCGAGTTTCAAACCGGGAAAATATTAAAGAAACTCGACGTTCCGGCTCCGTATTTCGCCGAAGGCATCGCGCACCTGAACAACAAGATTTATCAACTCACGTGGGAGCAGCAGCTCGGTTTTATCTACGACGCCCAGACTTTCGAGAAGGTGGGTCAGTTTCAGTATGACGGCGAGGGTTGGGGCCTCACGACCGATGGCCGGTCATTGATTCTGAGCGATGGCTCGAATCGCATTCGTTTCCTCGATCCAGACAGCTTTAAGGTGACAAAAACCATCGCAGTCATGGACGGAAAAATGCCCGTCCGCGACCTCAACGAACTCGAATTCGTCAATGGAGAAATCTATGCCAACATCTGGCATGAGGATCGAATCGCGGCGATCAACCCGCAGTCCGGCCGCGTAACCGCGTGGATCGATTTAGCAGGGCTGCTGCAACCCGGCGATGTGCAGGATGGGGAGGCGGTTCTGAATGGTATCGCTTACGATCAGGCGAGCGACCGGATTTTCGTGACAGGCAAGCTTTGGCCGCGGTTGTTCGAGATCAAGATCAAACGGTAGATGAAGTTTTCGACGTATTTCCAGGTTTTTTCTTACGCCATGATTGCCGTGGCCATGCTGGCGCTCGTTCTGTCGGGCGGCTTGAGCTATGGATTGGCGTTGGCCTTTCTGGTGGTCATGATCGTGAGCTGGAACCTGGAAGGAACGCGCTGGCAAATGCCGGAACGGTTCGGTCTCGCGATCGTCTTACTTTCAATACCACTCTTTTACGTTGACTGGCAGTATCAAAAGTCGATCGGCGAACCGGCGGAACGTCTTGGTGTGACGGCGCTGGCACATTTGATCGTTTTCCTGTCAGCGGTGAAACTGGTCCAGGTTAAGAAAGATCGCGATTGGGTGTTTCTCTACCTGATTTCGTTCTTTGAAGTGTTGCTGGCGGCTGGTTTGAGTTTCAGTCCGGTGTTTCTTCTCACGTTGACGTTGTACTTGTTGTGCGGATTATGTGCGGTGACCGCGTTTGAGATTCAGAAAGCGCGGCGATCAGTCACGCATGCGGAAACGCGATTGCTGGTGCCGCCGGATTCCCGCGTGTTTCGCAAGGGTGGGAACCGGTCGTGGCGTAGCACGGAAGCCGCGCGATTGCCAGTCGTGGCTGTCGCATTGTTGGTTTTGATCTTTGGGCTGGCCTTGCCGTTATTCCTGATCGCGCCGCGTTCGGGCGCCGCGGCGCTGACACGAAGCGGCAGTGGCCTAACAAACTTCATCGGCTTCTCTGAAAACGTTACGCTTGGACAGATCGGCACGTTGAAACAGGACGATGCCGTCGTGATGCGTGTGCGTGTTGAGAATCCAGAACCACCACAGGGGCTGCGCTGGCGGGGCGTTGCGCTCGATGAGTTCACCGGGAAAGCCTGGCGAAAATCGTCTGAGGCTCGCCACGCAACACTCGCAGAGGAACGTGGCGGGTTCTTCCGGATCGGCACGACCGAAGCGCTTCATCGTCTGACATCGCAAACCTTCTTTCTTGAGGCGCTGGAGTCGCCCGTGCTTTTTGGCGCGCCCCGCGTGGTAGCAATTCAAGGCGATCTGCCATTCGTTCGTGTTGACGCTGAAGGCGCACTTCAGTCGCGACGTCACGATTACGAACGGCTCATGTATAAAGCCATTTCCGATACCGATGAGCCGCCGATCGCAGAGCTGCGCGCCGACATGCGTCGTTACCCGGACTCATTTGGGCGTTATCTGCAACTGCCTGAGAATCTGGACCGCCGGATCGTTTATCACGCACAGACCGTGCTGCGAAGCGCGCAGGCGCGCAATCGTTACGATGCAGCCAAAGCAATCGAGCTCGATTTACAAAAAAACCTGGCTTACTCGCTGGAGATGAAAGCCAGCGGGCCAGATCCGTTGTCGGATTTTCTTTTCAACGTGCAATCGGGTCATTGTGAGTATTTCTCGACGGCGATGGCGGTCATGTTGCGCACACACGGAATTGCGGCGCGTGTAGTGAACGGTTTCCTGCCGGGCGAGTACAACGACAAGTCGGGCGCTTACACAGTCAGACAGAGCGACGCGCACTCGTGGGTCGAGGTCTATTTTCCATCATCCCGGTCATGGGTAACATTCGATCCGACGCCTTCAATCGGACGGGCCGAGCCAGTACGCACGGGTCTGAGTGCTCAACTGCACAAGTACGTTGAGGCGCTGGAGCTGCTCTGGTTCCAATACGTGGTCGGCTACGACAAACAGGAGCAGCGATCGCTGGCGAGCTCCATCCACAATCGATTCTTCGATTACGGTCGGGTTGCTTCTAATATCCTGACCACGGTGCGTGGTTACCTGACGGCGACCACGCTTTCTATTGCGGTGGCAGTGCTCGGCGTTGTATTGCTGGTTTTTACCTTCATCTTTGGCAGGAATTTCTGGCGGTTCCGTTGGCGTCGCGACTCAATTATCGCAGATCAAGATGGCACGTATTCGAGCGTCGAGTTCTACGAGCGACTTTTGAGTGCCATGGAACAACGAGGACTATCGCGCCAGAGGCATCTCACGCCACTCGAATTCGCAAATACTTTGGGCCAGGGCCCGGCAATGATGATTACGCGTGCTTATAACCGGGTCAGGTTTGGCAACCAGCGACTCACCGCGATGGAGAAGCGCGAGATCGAAAACGCCCTGGACGAACTGGAGAACACGGGTTCCACTACTAAATGAAGAAAGTCGGTTTTGTAAGTCTGGGCTGTCCCAAGAACCTCGTAGACAGCGAGGTCATGATGGGCCAACTCAAACAAAATGGTTATGAGATTACGGCAGACGCTGCGCAGGCTGACACCGTCGTCGTGAACACGTGCGGGTTTATCGATTCCGCCAAACAGGAATCGATCGACGCGATACTCGAAGCGGCGCGTTTGAAGACGGAAGGCCACGCGCAGCGACTAATCGTCGCCGGCTGTCTGGTTGAGCGTTATCGCGACGAATTGAAAGCCGAGATGCCTGAAGTCGATGCGTTTATCGGGACGAGCCAGATCAACGACATCCTCGCCGTTTGCGATCCGAAGACCAATACGCGAACGCTTCCCGTTATCCCACTTGGTAACCAAAGCGCGACTTATCTTTACGACGACTCGACGCCCCGCGTGTTGGCTACGCCGTCGCATTACGCGTTCATCAAGATAGCCGAAGGCTGCGATCGCCCGTGCGCCTTTTGTTTCATTCCGCAGATGCGCGGCCATTTTCGCAGCCGCCGCTTTGGTTCGATCGTCGCCGAAGCGCATCAACTTGCGGAGGAAGGTGTCAAGGAACTAATCCTCGTGGCGCAGGATTCGTCACGTTATGGCGAGGACCTCGGTAAACAAGACGCACTGGCCCGACTACTTCGCGAACTGTCACACACCGACGGCATCGAGTGGGTACGTGTCATGTATACCTATCCAACGCACATCAGCGACGGCTTTCTCGACGTGCTAGCCGAGGAACCTAAAGCGGTGAAGTATTTAGATATGCCGCTCCAACATGCGTCGCAAAACGTGCTGAAGCTCATGAAGCGCGGCGGTAATCGTGCGAGCCTCGAGCGTTTGATTGATCGTGTGCGGGGGCGCGTTCCCGGGATTGCGGTTCGGACCACGTTCATCACGGGTTTTCCGGGCGAGACTGAAGATGACTTCAACGAGTTGCTGGCGTTCGTTAAAAACGTGGAATTCGATCGCGTCGGCGTTTTCACCTATTCAGATGAAGAGGGCACGCCGGCATTCGACTTGCCCGACAAAGTTCCAAACAGAACTGCTTCAAGACGACGCACGACGCTGATGAAAGAGCAAGCGCGGATTTCACAACGAAATAACAAGTCCCGTGTCGGCGAAGTAGTGCTCGTGCTTTTCGAAGGCGAGTCGAAAGAGAGCGACCTCCTGTGGCAGGGCAGAATGGAAACGCAGGCACCCGACATCGACGGCTGTGTGCTGATCAACGATGTTCCCGATGGTGTGCTGCCCGAGGCGGGAGATTTTGTGCAAGTCGAGATCACGGAAGCGCACCAGCATGATCTGATTGGAAGGATCCTCGGTTGACCTTGCCCGTCAAAGAATCCAGCGACGAACTCAATCCCACGGTGCTCGTCTCGCCGGCGGAAGTTCCGGCACCCGCAAGAACACATTCACCACTCGACTACGCCGCACTGGCAATCGCTACTTTTGGTGTCGGCTATCTTCCGTTGATTCCCGGAACATTTGGGTCAATGGTTGGAGTCGCAATCTTCTTGCTGCTGCGGGTGTGGGAGCTTCAACTGCTCTTCATTGCCGTGATCGTGGTGCTTGGAATCTGGGCCGCATTCCGCACCGAACGGCTTCTCGGTATGAAGGATCCGGGAAAAGTGGTGGTCGACGAAGTCGCAGGGCAGATGATCTCCTTGCTGCCGCTGACATTTCTCGTCGATGGACCATGGTTCGTGTGGGTCATTGTTTCGTTTAATCTTTTCCGTCTTTTTGACATTTTCAAGCCGTATCCTGCTCGTAGATTTGAAGCGTTACCGGGCGGTTTTGGAATAATGGCGGACGATCTGGTCGCGGGAATATATGGCGCCATCGGTACCGCCATTGTCATAAAGGCTTTTGGTTCGTAAGGAGGGTTGACCAGTTGGACACGATCAAGAAGAGGCAAGAAGACGCGACGAGTAAAGAAACGTTGGAAGACATCGAAGACTCAGAAGCGGACACGGGCGATACCCATGATGAGGATGGTCCCAGTCCTGATGGTGCGTTAGACGAGCCGAAGGAATTGCACGACGCGGATCCTATGTAGTTTACGTTTGTTCATCCGGTCTGTCCTGTTTCGGCCGGTTCCACAGCCATCCGCGCCACCAGAAGAATAAGAGCATGCCTACGGCCAGGAAGATCATGATTCCCAACGTCGCAAAATAACCGTAGCGCGAGTGTAATTCGGGCATATTGTCGAAGTTCATACCGTAAACGCCGGCGATAAACGTCAGCGGCAACATGATCGCCGAGAAGATGGTCAACACTTTCATGATCTCGTTCATACGGTTTGATACCACCGACAGGTAAGCTTCCAACGATCCGCTAATCAAATCACGATAACTCTCCGCGAGGTCCACAACCCGCGTGAGGTGGTCATGTACGTCACGATAGAACGGGCGCATATCCTCCGGTATGAGACCAGAAAACTCCCCGCGGCTCATTCGCAGGATCACGTCCATTTGCTTCACCGAGATCCGTCGCATACGCAACACGCCACGCTTCAACTCGGTGATTTGCGCGAGAATCTGGTTGTTGGGCTGTTTCAAGTTGAAGATTTGTTCTTCCAGCCTGTCAATGCGCTCGTCGAAATCGTCGAGCACCGGAGAGTAGTAGTCGACTATCTGGTCCAGGATTTGGTGGCAGAGAAACGCCGGACCGCGCCGGCAGAGTATGGGGCTGGTCCGCAGAAGTTGTTTGACGTTATTAATGCTGCGGAAGGCGTCGTGGTGATAAGTAATGACGTAGTTTTTGCCGAGAAACCCATCCATCTCAATCGTGTTGAAGCGGTCCGGACTCGTGTCAGCGCGCACGCCGTGAACGATGAAATACAAATAACCAGGAAACTCCTCGATCTTCGGATAGTGGCGGTTTTCGTGGCAGTCTTCCACCGTCAGAGGGTGAAACTTGAACAGGTCGAGGAGAATGCGCTCGTCTTCTACAGTGGGCGATTCCATGTCAACCCAGATTACGACCGAAGGATCATTCAAAAGAGCGGGCAGTTGGTCCACCGTAACGCCCTCCTGGACCCTATCCTCGCCCTGCCGGTAAACAAGAATCTCCATTTCAAACTCCGAATGACGGATTTTGATAATTCGTCGTGTCTGTTACCATACCGACTTTTTACAGGCAAGCAAATAATTAGAGAAGATTATGACGATCAAGATTTTTGTGGCTGATGATGTAAGTGATAGCGGTCTTCAGCCGTTGCGCAGTGCCGGATTCACCGTCGAAAAGCGGGTCGGGTTGACGCACGCCGAATTAGTCGAAGCATTGAAAGACAGCGATGGTCTAATCGTCCGCAGTGAGACCAAGGTGACCGCCGATCTACTCGACGGGGCGACAAGTTTGCGCGTTATTGGCCGGGCCGGAGTGGGCGTTGACAACATCGACGTTGCGGCCGCGACTGTTCGCGGCATCGTTGTGATGAACGCGCCCGACGGCAACACGATCACGACCGCGGAGCACACGATGGCCCTGCTGATCTCGCTTGCGCGGTCGATACCCCAGGCAAACAGCAGCCTGAAAGCGGGTCGCTGGGAACGAAAGAAGTTCATCGGAGTCGAACTACAAGGCAAGACGCTTGGCATTATCGGACTCGGTCGCATTGGACGCGTCGTAGCCTCACGCGCCCGCGCGCTGGGCATGCAGATAGTTGCCTACGATCCGTTCATCGCACCTGACCAAGCACGTGATCTCGAGATTGAATTAGCGCCGCTTAACGACGTTTACTCACGCGCCGATTTTCTCACCGTCCATACTCCGTTAACGGCCGAAACACGTGGACTGATCGATCGCGAAGTATTCCGCAAGATGAAACACGGAGCGCGTTTGATTAACTGCGCGCGAGGCGGGTTGGTCGATGAAGACGCGCTTTACGAAGCGCTGACAAACGGATCCATCGCGGGCGCTGCGCTCGACGTTTTCAGCGAGGAACCACCGCCGTCGGGCCATCGCTTGTTGCAACTCGATCAAGTTATCGCGACGCCACACCTGGGTGCGTCAACAACAGAGGCGCAGGAAGGTGTCGCCTTTACCGTCGCCGAACAGATGCGCGATTTTTTCTTAACGGGCGTTCTGCGTGGCGCCGTGAACGTGCCGGCGATCAGTGTGAAAGAATTTAACGTGATGCTGCCTTATGTTGGGCTCGCGGAAAGTTTGGGTCGTTTTCAGGCACAACTCGTGGAGCAGGCGGTAAACGAAGTCAGGATCGAATTTGCGGGCGAGATAGTTGATCTCGATGCGACTCCGGTAACGCGCGCGTTTCTTGCCGGGTTCCTGCGCGACGTGAGTGCTCGCGTAAACGTCGTCAACGCGTTTCTCATCGCCGACGAGCGAGGAATCAAGGTGACGACGACATATGTTCGTTCCGCCGGCGACAACGCTCCGGCTATGCGTACCGAAATCATGGCTGGACCATCACGACGCAGTTTGGCCGGCAACTTGATCGGCTACGGCGGGCAGCGACGCGAAGGTCGCATCACGGAGATCGATGGGTTTCACCTCGAAGCCCGACCGGAAGGTCAGTTGTTAGTTATGCGAAACCACGATGTCCCGGGCGTGATCGGAAAAGTGGGAACGATCCTGGGCGCAGGCGGAGTGAACATCGGTCGCTTTCATCTCGGGCGCCGCGAACGGGGCGGGGAAGCAATGGCCGTGATCGAAGTCGACGCGCCCTTAAGCAGGGAGACGCTGCAATCGTTACGCTCTCTCGAAGAGGTGATTTCCGCGCAACCAATTGAGCTGTAAAGAGTAGTCAGTTGTCAGTAGTCAGTTGTCAGTTGTCAGTAGTCA
>Ga0209485_1000062_pt1 | contig 34307 bp, 30 predicted proteins | sample NCAS100_FD_187516 | JGI IMG/M metagenome (GOLD analysis project Ga0209485, IMG submission 187516) | Agricultural soil microbial communities from Utah to study Nitrogen management - NC AS100 (SPAdes) (version 2) | ecosystem: Environmental > Terrestrial > Soil > Agricultural land | place: USA... | reverse complement strand
TTTCAACCTCGTCGGTGAGCAACAGTTTCGCTGAAACCTGTTGCTGAACTCGCGCAACGAAATCCGGCGCTGACTTGAGGTCGAGTGGGACCACAACCACGCCGCGCAACAGACAACCAAAGAACGACGCGATCCATTCGGCGCTGTTCTCACCCCAAAACAGGACGCGATCGCCGCGTGAAATCCCACGCGCTTCCAACTCGCGCGCAAACTGAAACGCACGCCTCGCAATTTCTGCCGACGACCACTTCGTAAGTCGTAACCCGCGCCGGCGCACGACCGCTGTGGCCGTCCCGCGCGCCAAACAATCGTCAAGAAAACTGAGCAACGTCTCCCGCATGCTTCAACAATGGTTATAACCCAGCTGCTCACTCGCGCTCCACGGCCGTTGTTACACAAATGAACCTGCCCTTTGGCCGCCACTTTTTGCTGTAAGGGTTTAGACGCTTGAGTTGACAAGGTCGGAGTTGACGAGGGCGGAGAATTTGCCAGCCCACTGGATTCTCATTCTGGCGGGCGATGAAGGTGCACTTGCCGGACGAGCGACCCGAGCGAGTCGCGTCCGGCAAGCTTTTGGCCAAACTGATCCGTGGTTGTTATCGTGGCTCTTCGCCTTCGACCCGCAGCTCATTCTTAACGCTGAACAAGCCCGGCACACTGCGAGCACGAACGTTTGCCAGATTCGCATCGCCGCGGTTGGATACAACGCCTTTGAGCGTTGCATGCCCGCGATTGACGATCAGGTGAATCGACGGAACTGACTGGTGCGCGTAACGAAATAGCGGCGAATTAAAACCGTAGATCTGACGATACAGCGCGCGTCGCAAACGATCATCGTTAGGCGAAAGCGGTAACGTTTCGATCTGATTTACTACGCTCGTCACACCTTCAATTTCCTTCACACGCCCTTCCGCGTCCGACTTCGTTGAGGGCCGGACCACCTGCCCCTTCAATATGACTGTTCCGTTGGGCTGAACCTCATACTCCAGCCAATCAAAAACGCCGTAGTACGGCAGCGTCACAAGTTCATGGCGTACCTCGCGCACGATGCGAGGGTTAATCTGGGCGAGTCCGGCAGTTTGAATTAAGAGCACTAAACCGAACGCGACCAGCAGTGTTTTAGCTAATCCTGCGTACATTGACACGACCTCCATTACTTCTTTTAGAAGCAATAAATGTCGTGTCTGTTGGATTTCCGTCTTATTTTGTTAAAGAAACAGGATGGTTACTGGCCAATCGGTGGATCGGTCGCGGCGGCCGGTTGCGCCTCGTTGACATGGATTGTGTTCGTGTCGGATGAGACAAAGTAGTGGTTCTTACCGGTCGCGCTTACGCCTTCGGCTACCTGGGGATCGGCATTGATGGTGTAGCCTGCTTGCGCCGTCGTGGACTTCGGAATGGTCTTCATTGTGTAAACGTAACCGTCCACGACCGGCGTCGCACCGTCGAAGCGGCTATCCAGCAAGTTTTCCTTCCGCATCTCTTCAAATGTGCCGAACGTGCTGCGCTGGTGGGCGTTGAAATAGAGCATCTGCTGCTCGGCGATCGTGCGTAGCGTTTTGACCGCGGCGGCTTCGTTTGCCGCTCTCATTGCGGCCTTGTAGCCCGTGACGCCGACGGCGATGAGAATGCCGATAATGGCGATAACGATCATTAACTCGATCAGCGAAAAGCCGCGCTGATTTCTCTGTTTCTTTTGTAGGGGTTCCATAAAGTCTCCTCGGGCGAATTACACGAAGCGTCAGTCGGCAGGTTCCGCTTTTTGCTCCGTCTGCCCGTTTTTCAAATGGTCCTTAGTCTACTACAGGACAGTCCGCAGGTCACATTACCCGATGTGAGGGGCAACATCTTATTCTCAAATCTGCGATCTACTTTCAACGTAAAGAACGCCGAGAGACGCGGAGATACCAGCCAACTTTTCCGTGCGACGCGTGCTCTTAGCATGTAGAATGCAGCCAATTTGATGCGAAACCTCGAAACAATCGAATCAGGGGAACTCACGAGCGCCAGGGCATCCGAACAAATCGAGCGGTTGCAACGGGCGGTCGAAACCGTCATCAAGGGAAAGCCGGAAGCGATTCGCCTCGCCATCGTTACGCTGATTGCCGGTGGACATCTACTGGTCGAGGACGTTCCCGGAGTGGGCAAGACAACGCTGGCCCACGCACTGGCCCGCGCCCTTCATTGCAGTTTTCAACGCATCCAGTTTACCTCCGATTTATTGCCGTCCGACGTGATCGGCCTGTCCGTTTATAATCAGCACAGCAGCATTTTCGAATGGAAACCGGGCCCTGTGTTTGCGAACGTCGTTCTGGCCGATGAGATCAATCGTACGACCCCGAAGACGCAGTCGGCATTGCTCGAAGCGATGGCCGAACGGCACGTGACGGTTGAAGGCACAACGCATCATCTGCCTGCGCCGTTTATCGTTCTCGCAACGCAAAATCCGATCGAGCATCACGGCACTTACCCCTTGCCGGAGTCGCAACTCGACCGGTTCATGTTGCGTTTGCGAATCGGCTATCCGGCGCCAATCGACGAAGAACGAATCCTCCGCGATCGCGAATACGCCGATCCCCTCGACGACTTGCAACCGGTGATGAGCGCGCATGAAGTTGTTGAACTGCAACGTGCGGTCGCCGGAGTCTCAGTTGACGACGCGCTGGTCCAATACCTGATGCGGATTGTCGCCGCGACGCGAGCTTCCGAGATGCTTGATCTCGGCGTCAGTCCACGCGGAACGCTGGCGCTGTTTCGCGCTTCGCAGGCATTGGCGCTCGGGGAGGATCGCACCTACTGCATCCCTGACGACATCAAGCGTCTGGTGGTCCCTATTTTTGCACACCGCATCGCGGTCAGTTCGCGGTTCTCGTCTTCGCTTCGTCGCAGTGAGGAAGCTGAGGCGGTGCTGAATGAGATTCTGAAGACTGTCAGCGTTCCGCTGTGAAATTCTCCGAGCTGTTTCCCGATAGATCCTCGTTACTCCGCGTTGTCTTTGGCACAGTGCTGGTCCTGGCCGGACTCGGCGCCGCGCTGATCACCGTGATGGCCCGCCGGCAAAACGATGCGACACTGGCGGGTACAGCCGCGATCTTTTCACTCTTGATCGCTTTGCTGCTCACGATTTTCATCGTGCCGCCGTTGGCACGTTCTGCAAAGGTTGAAGTCGCGAATCTCGATTTTCCGGTTGAGCCGACGAGCGGCGGGGGCGTATTTTTAGTAATCATCCTCGTGGTTGGATTTGCCGCCTGGAACACCGGAAACAATCTGCTGTTTCTTGTCTTCTCGTTGTTGGTCTCGACGCTCTTCGTCGGCTGGATCGCCGCGCTCGCTTCATTGCGCGACTTAACAGTCTCGGCGCGTTTTCCGGATCATATTTTTGCGGCGGAACCGGCGCCGGTAATCGTTACTTTGCGTAACACGAAACGCGTGTTGCCGTCGTTTTCGATTCTCGTCGAGGCGCGTGGTCCAAATGTTGAGGGCGCTAAGCGTCGCAGGAGATATGCGAAACGGTTGTTGGCCTATTTCAGTTACGTGCCGCATCATGCGGCGGCTGAGCAGCGCGTTGAGCAATTGTTTCCGCAACGCGGGCACGTGCTGATCGATGGGTTTGAGTTGTCGACTCGTTTTCCGTTCGGGTTTTTTCGACGGCGGCGTCGGCTGCGAGCGCGCAACGTCGACATCATCGTGTATCCCAATCCGGAAGTGATCAGCGATGAGCTGCATCTGTTGCCGATGTATGCAGGGCGCAATCCATCGCTGCGTCGGGGCGCCGGACACGATCTGTTTTCGATGCGCGATTACCAGCCGCAGGATGACTTGAGGCACATTGACTGGAAAGCTACGGCACGATCGCGGCGGTTAACGGTGCGCGAGTTTACTTCTGAAGACGAACGCCGGATCACGATCGTGTTGGATACGCGTCTGCCCGCCGGCCCGGTCGACGAATTGAAGGAGCGTTTTGAAGACGGAGTGGTGCAGGCGGCCTCGCTGCTGAAGCATTTCATCGACGAACGCGCGGAGGTGCGGTTGGTCCTGGGCGATGAGGTTGGACCATTTGGTTCAGGCGTGGAACAACTCTATCGTTGCCTGAAGCGGTTGGCGTTGGTTAACCCGGTCATGGACGGTGAAACGCGGTCGGATGATTTGCAGATCGGCGGACGTGACGTCGTGCAACATGATTACTCCATTCTGCTCACCGCGGCTGCTCCCGGTTCGATTCCGGCAAACGTTTGGCGCACCAGCCATGTGATCTACTTGTGACTACTTTGACCTTCGACGCAGCAGAGCCGTACGGAACTTAATTAGACTCATCTATTTGTGACCTATTCATCCGCAACCATCCGGGTAATCGGCGTGTGCTTCGTTTTCTCCGGCGCGACAGGGTTGATTTACGAAGTACTCTGGGCGCGCATGCTCGGACTGGTGTTCGGCGCGACCACGCTTGCGGTCAGCACTGTGCTCGCCGCTTTCATGGGCGGACTCGCGCTCGGCAGCGCAGTGGCTGGACGATTGGGCGATCGCATTCGCAAGCCACTAAGTACGTACGGTTGGATGGAGATAGGCATCGCGGTTTACGCGCTGCTGGTTCCTTTCATGTTTCGCTGGGTCGACAACCTTTACGCGTTGATCTGGCAGCAGTTTCAACCGGGCTATTTCACGTTTAGCCTGTGGCGATTCCTTTTGTCGTGTCTGATGTTGCTTGTACCCACGACGCTGATGGGTGCAACGTTGCCGGTGTTATCGGCAGCCGTAGTGCGAAATGGTTCGACTGGTGTTACGCGGTTGTACGCCTGCAATCTTGCGGGTGCGATTCTAGGGACGTTGGCAGCGGGTTTTGTGTTGCTGCCCTCGTTTGGCGTCCGCACGACGATCGTCATCGCTGCTGTTATCAACGTCATCGTCGGGGTGGTTGCGATAGGTTTACAACGTCAGCCGGTCACGCCGGTGCCCGTGGAGCCGCTCGCTGTAGACACGAATAGAAATCTCTTTTGGTTTTTCGCAGCGCTGGCGTCGGGATTCGTGACGATAAGCACGCAGGTGTCGTGGACGCGCATACTGACGATGGTAATTGGTTCGAGCACGTATGCGTTCAGTATCGTCGTTGCGCTCTTTCTGATTGGTCTTGCCGGTGGCGCATGGTTCATTGGGCGGAAAGATCGCTCCGCGCATTTGCGACGAACGCTCACGGTGGTCGAGTTAGTGACCGCCGTCAGCTTGTTCGCGAGTCTTTATGTTGTGAACCGGCTGCCGTGGCTGCTCGTGAAGCTGGGAATGAACTTGAACATCTCGTCCTGGGCGGGATTACTTGGTTTGCAAATTTTGTCCGCGACGTTGCTGGTACTGGTTCCCGCGTTGTTGATGGGCATGGTTATGCCTGTGGTGCTCGAATGGGCCGCTGCAGATCCGGCGCGGGGGGTTGCGCGCGTGGGACGTGCTTATGCCATCAACACGATCGGGGCGATCGCGGGAGCGTTTCTCACCGGCTTCGTTCTGATTCCGAAAACGAGTACCAAGTTTGCGTTGGTGCTTTCAGCGGCGGTGTGCGTAATCGTTGCGGGTTTTGCGTATCGACCCGCCGCATCGCAACGCGATCCGGCGTTGAAGCGCAGTCTCGCCATTGGGGCGGTTCCGCTGGTCCTTCTGATCATGATCGTCCTGACGCCGCGGATGAACCTTGCGGATCTCTCGATTGGTGCGTACGACACGCTGGTGCGCGTGCTCGCGCAAACGCGCGAGGGAGAAAATACGAATCAGTCGACCGCTGCAAACGTTCATCAACTATTAATGTACGAGGAGGGACCGACGGCGACCGTGTCAGTGCGCCGCGACAATGAAACCATCTCGATGGCGATCAACGGCCGGACCAATGCGTCGGACAGCATGTTCGACATGCCGACGCAGGTAATGTTGGGCCAGCTTCCGATCTTAGTCGCGCCGCGAATTGAAAAAGGATTAATCATCGGTTTTGCGACCGGGATCACGGTCGGGTCAATGTTGCAGTCGCCGATACAGTCGGTAACGTGCATCGAGCTCGAGCCGGGCACCATAAACGGATCGCGGTTCTTTCAACACGTAAACAACCTGCCGCTCGCGGATTCGCGCACGCGTTTGATAATCGACGATGCTCGTACCTATCTGCGCGTCACTCCGGAGCGTTTCGACATTATCGTGAGCGAGCCAAGTCATCCGTGGGTGCCGGGAGTCGCGAACCTGTTCACCGAAGAGTTCTTCGAACTCGGCAAGTCGCGATTGAATGAGCAGGGAGTATTTGTGCAGTGGGTGCAGATCTACCAGTTATCGACTGAGAGTCTCCGTTCGGTGCTGGCGACGTACCAGAAGGTGTTTCCGCACGTTCTGATGTTTCGCGTTGGTGGATTGAACAAGGGCAAGGATCTGTTGCTGTTCGGCAGCAATCAGCGGTTGAATCTTGATCGCTTATCGGAGCGGTTGGCGGATCCGCGGGTGCAAATCGAACTGGCACGCGTGAATCTCAGCACTGAGGCCGACGTGCGATCGTGGTTTGTGTGTGATGAGACGAGGTTGGGACCGGCAGTGGCGGGCGCGAAGATCAACACTGACGACAACATGCACATCGAAACCACCGTACCACGCGAGACTTTTCGTCCCCTGATGCAATCAAACGCGCAGTGGGTCGAAGGCTTAGCAATGCCGCCTAAGTGATCAAGCTTTCAGCTGCAGCTTCCCCGCTTCGAATACAATCCGGTATCCCCGCGCCGCGATATGCGTTCCCGGCAATTGCCAATCCTGGCAACTTGCGAACTTCATTATCAATCGCCTGAACACGATCCAGGTGTCCGACTTCGTACTGCGGCATCGATCTTTCCCATTTCGCAACTTCGGAAAACAGCGGTTTTCGATCGATAATTAACAACTCACGCAAGTCGGCTTCAATCCGTGTTTCGAGGTCGTGGGCGGCGAACACGTCGGGCTGCAGCGCCCCACCGGCAAACGCGCGCAACAACACATGATCGTCAGGCGCGCGCCCGGAAAACTTCACGTTGCTAAACGTACACGCGAGCAGCGATCGTCTTTCAATAAAAGGAACCACGAAGCCAAATCCGTCGAGCGGATGTTTGATTGCCGCACGCGGATAAGCAAAGTTGATCGTCGCTGTCGAAGCGTATTTGATGGCGTTTAGTTGCGCTGCCAGCTGTGGGTTAGCGTTCTGAAGCAGCTTCGCAGCAGTGTACGCCGGCACCGCAAGACACACAGCACCAGCTTCAAATGATTCTTCGTCGGTACTGATGGTCCATGCCGAGTGTGATTTCTTTATTTCGTGAACTCGTGTTTTAAACCGAACGTTGGGGACAACGTCTGCCAGAGCGTTTACCAGCACTTCCATTCCACGATCGAACGATAGAAAAAGGCTGTACCGCGCACCACTCGTCCCTCGTGTTCGACCCTGTCGGAGCATCGCAAGGATCACGCTGCGATGAGTTTTCTCCATCTCGAGAAAGCGCGGCAGCGTTGCTCGCAGACTTAGCGTTTCCGGATCGGCAGTATAGATGCCGCCGACCATTGGTTGGGCCATGCGCTCGAGCGCTTCCTGGCCCAGGCGACGTCGCACAAAACTCGCGAGCGATTCGTCTTCGTTTCCGTTTTGGCGTGGTAACAACAGATCAGCCGCGATGCGCAGCTTACCCCCGAGGCTAAAAATATCCGTCGTAATGAAGGGCCACACACGCGACGGCGCCAGCAATTGAAAACCTTCGGGCACCGGACGCAGCCGTCCGTTTCGAACGATGAAACTGCGGCGATGCTGTTCGTTCGTCTGAATGAGCTGTGACTCGAGACCGAGTCTTTTGACGAGTGCGACCGCTTCTGGCTTTTCTGAGATGAACGAATCGGGCCCGCCTTCGAGGAGAAAACCGTCACGATTTCGAGTTTCGAGCGTGCCACCCAGACGTCCGCTTGCTTCGAGTAGCGTTATCCGCGACTTGTCGACGCCGAGTTCGACGAGTCGATGCGCGGCGGCCAAACCCGAGATACCACCCCCAACTACCACAATCCGTTTTGAAAGCATTGGTCAACCTGGAAGACAGCAATCGGCTGGACAGATGGAATGCGCCGGCCCGCGCGAGCCAACAAAGCGCGCGGGTGCGTTGTCGACGCGCTCGAGGATCAGTTCTCTAATCATCTTCACGAACGAAGGATGCGTGCCCGCGGTCGCGGCGCGCACCAGATTTATTTCCAACTCCTGTGCGAGCTGTTTCGCTTCGACGTCGAGATCGTAGACGACCTCCATGTGGTCCGAAACAAAACCAATCGGTGCGAGAACGACGTTCCTTACACCTTCATCTTTGAGTTGTTTCAAGTGATCGCAAATGTCTGGACCGAGCCACGGTTGAGACGGCGAACCGCTGCGACTCTGATAAACAATTTTCCAGTTCTCAACGGCAAGCGTTTCGGCGACCAGGCGCCCCGTTTCTTCGAGCTGGAGGGGGTAGTCAGAGTTTGCGGCCATCGATTCAGGAATGCTGTGCGCGGTAAATGCAAGATGTTCGACCTCTCCGTTTAATTGCGAGCACGCCGTGCGTATGCGATCGACATTGGCTTCCACGAATAACGGGTGATTGTAGAAGGCGCGCAACTTTTCGATCTGCGGCGCTCCTGGGCCCGCCGCAGCCTGCGCGTCCGAAACGTTTTGGCGATACTGGCGACAACTGGAGAACGAACTGTAAGCCGACGTCACAAACGCAAGCGCATTTTTGATTCCGTCCGCTGTCATCCGGCGCATTGTGTCCGTTAGCAGCGGGTGCCAATTGCGATTCCCCCAGTAGATGGGAAGCGCCGGTCCGTTTGCTCGCAGTTCTTCTTTCAGTGCGGCGATGAGATTTCGATTCTGTTGGTTGATCGGACTGACGCCGCCGAACATCTCGTAATGTTGGGCCACTCCGAGCAATCGTTCGCGGGGCACATTACGACCACGCACGACGTTCTCGAGGAATGGCATCACGTCGTCCATCCCTTCCGGCCCGCCGAACGAAACTACTAAGAGCGCGTCATAATTCATCCGTGTTCATCCGTGGGTCATCTCATGGACCATCTCAACCAGTGCAATCACATTTTCAACCGGCGTTTCTGGCAGGATCCCATGACCAAGATTAAATACGTGTCCCACTCGACCCCCGGCTTGTTCAAGAATTCGTTTCGTCTGCGACTTCAGAGCGTCGCGCGACGCGAACAGCGTAATGGGATCGAGGTTTCCCATCACTGCAACGTCGTGGCCGACTCGTTGCCAGCCTTCGTCGAGCCGCACACGCCAGTCGAGTCCAATGACGTCGCCGCCCGCTTCACGCATCAATTCGAGCAGGGACGCGGTCCCCGTGCCAAAGTGAATAACCGGAATGCCTCGTTTGACTCCTTCGATCACGGCCCGCGAATGCGGCAACACAAACTCCCGATAATCATCCGGACTCAAACACCCAACCCATGAATCAAACAACTGCACCACCTGAGCTCCCGCACCAATCTGCGCGTTCAAATACTTAACTAAAGCCCGCGCAATTAGCGACATCATTTCGTGCCAGGCGCCGCTATCGTTGTACATCAACTTTTTCGTATGAATGTAGTTCTTCGACCCGGCGCCCTCGACCATGTATGAAGCGAGCGTGAACGGCGCGCCCGAAAACCCGATCAACGGAATGTCCGGTTTCAACTCTCTGCGGGTCAGCGTAATCGCTTCGTAAACAAAGCTGAGCGCATCTGCGTCCTCGACTTCAATCAGCCGATGCACGTCGACCGCGCTTCGTACCGGGTTGTGAATCACTGGCCCTTCGCCCTGGGCAAATTCCAGATCGATCCCCATCGGCTCGAGAATGAGAAGAATGTCGGCAAAAATGATCGCGGCATCAACTCCGAGTCGCTCAGCTGCGGTCACCGTAACTTCCGCGGCCAGTGTCGGTGTCTTGCAAAGCTCCAAAAAAGTGGTTTTCGCGCGCACATCCCGGTACTCGCGCATGTAACGTCCGGCCTGACGCATCAACCAGATCGGCGTATAAGGCACGACTTCGCGCCGGCACGCCCTCATAAACACGCTGTTTTTCAGTGCTTGAGTCAAAGGAGGTCGATTATATCTCTCGGGAACTTAATCTCGAACTTTCCGTCTAAATGGTACGTTCAACGCAACGTCGAGCCCCCATTCGACACATACTAACGATTACCGCTCCAACAGTTTCAATAGTGCTGTTTTCAATATTGGTGCAAAACGGGCTTAAGGACTACAATACATCGCCCAAACGCCGTAAACGTGTCCGTAACTGACAAAGTTGTCACAAGTCAGTAACTTGCGGTGTTTGCACTGATGAGAGAGCGGTGATTGATGAACGGACAAGCTAGAGCTTTGATCGAGTCCATGCCTAACGACATCGAGACTCAAGCGGTTGCTCCGCTTAGTTTCGACGAAGCGTTTACCCTCCATCACCGCGCCGTTTTTAGAACGGCAAGGGCGGTTGTTCGTGACTCAGCCCTCGCCGAAGACGTGACGCAGGAAGTATTTCTAAGACTGTATCGCAACCTCCATGCTACCCCGGGCGAGGATCTGCTCAGGGCGTGGCTTTTGCGCGTGACGCTCAATGTCGCGCGAAACACCTTGCGGGGACAAAGCCGCTCGATGGTTCGCGACAACGAGTATCACAAGACGACGACGGTAAACGGCTCCGTCGTGGCTGAAGCGCCGGCTGAAGACTACGAACGCCGCATGGCGATCGACGAAGCACGCCGCGCTTTGGACAAAATCAAGGAGCCGATGAGAAGTTGCCTGTTGCTCAAACAGCAGGGCCTCTCATATCGCGAGATCGCCACCAGTTTGTCGCTCAAGGAGACGAACATCGGCAGTTTGGTGGCTCGCGGCCGGAAGGAGTTTGCGAGGGTATACGGTAAAATCGGAGGCAGACCATGACGAGGTGTTTGGACGAGGCAACGCTGCAAAGCTATTTCGACGGCGAGCTTTCCGCGAAATTGATGGAAAGAGCGTCATCGCATTTGGCTTCGTGCGTAACATGCGCCGCGGCGGCGCGAGAGCTGGCGGAAGAAACTGCTCTTTTGACGTCCGCGCTGGCAGCAGAATTTGAAGCAAGTGTTCCAACACAAGCGTTGCGCGAGCGCATTGATGCCGCCGTGCTGGGAGTGCGTGTCGCTAATGCCGAACGTGTAGAAAAAGCCGGGTTCTTTGGTTCTCTTGCGAATGTCTTCAGTTTCAACTCTCAACGTAATCTGGGATATGCGAGCCTGGTTGTCGTGCTTGCGTTTGCTGCAATCATCGGCGTGGTGAAGTTTCGGCAGACGGAAGTGCCGCCGCAAACCGCGATTAACACGGATACGCCTCGGGCAGTCGTACCTCCAAGTCCTGATAAGTCAAACACAATTGAAGTTATGCCTAAAGAGATTCAGTCAGTCGCTTCAAAGACTCAATCCGTCGCCTCGAATTTGCGTCCGGTCGTTAAGCCCGTCGTTACCCGCCGTTCTTCTGCTCCGAAAGCTGACGCCGTCAGTAACCACGTAGAACTCATCCCAGGCGAGCGCTCTTACCTGCGAGCCATCGCTCGACTCGATTCGACGATTAAGTCGAACAAAAACTCAATGCGACCGTCGTTGCAAGTCGAATACGAGCGCAATCTCGCGGTTGTCGATCGCGCTATCGCCGCGACGCGTAATGCAGCGAAGAGCAATCCGAACGATCCCGATGCGGCCGATTTCATGTTTGCTGCCTATCAGAGTAAGGTCGATCTTCTCAACACGATCGCCGATGCCCGTCTGAGTGGAGGTCGTTCTCACTGAAAGGCCCGGTCCTAAGTTGACAATGAAGTTGTTGGTTGTTTCGGCGGTGGCCGGCCTTATCCTCTTCCTCTCAGGTACGACATCCGCACACAAAGCAAAATCAGAATCTCAACCAAGTGGAAAACCTGGCCAAAAGGTCGAGCGATCCATTGCGGTCAGTCCTGAGCTAACCGTAACGCTCTGTGTTTCTTCGGGAACCCTGAGAGTGCGCGGATGGGAAAAGAACGAGCTGCGCGTAAGATCCTCCGACGCCGAACAAATTGAACTTCGCCGGCTCGACAAAGCCAAGGATCCTTCGACGCCCGCATGGCGCATCGACGTCATGGTCCTCGACGCAAGCGCCAAAATTAATGCCAAACGTGATTGCCAGGCGCTTGCCGACGTCGAGATGGAAGTACCGACTGGCGCAACTGTGCAGGTGCAGACGCGCGACGGTGACATAACAATCGCAGGTGTTGCGGCAGCATACGCCGGTTCGCAAAACGGTAATATCACGATCGAGCGCGTGACGAAGATCGTCGAGGCAGGCAGTGTCGGCGGCAGCATTTCGCTGAGAGACTCGAGTGGCCGCGTGAATTTAAGTTCCGCGGGTGGAATTGTCGTCGTCGCGAACGTCAAGTCATCGAGTAGTGAAGACACGATTGAAGTTGGAACGGTGAGCGGCGACATTCAACTGGATCGCGTCAGTAATCCGAAAGTGATGGCGAAGACCGTCAACGGGAATGTGACGATGACCGGTCCACTGGCGCGGTCCGGCCATTACGCTTTCACTAACATGGCCGGCGACGTAATACTGGCGCTCCCGCACGATGCGTCGTTTCAGTTAAATGCAAAAGTCTCTGAAAAACGCGACATAGTCTCCGATTTTGCCTTGAAGTACATCGAATCACCGCCACCGCCGCCGGCACCCGCCTCAAAACCTGGTGCGGCGGCACCGATGCCGAATCCTGGTGCGACCTCAAAGTCGGCACCGGCAGCAAAACCCGGCACTCCGGTGAATCCAACAACGTCAACGCCGCCCAAAACACCTGTCGCCAAGGGCTACCCACCATCACATAAAACAGGACCAATCGTTGCCCCAGTCATCGTCGAGCGCGCGCCCACGGTCTCCCCGTATGCTTTGCGTCGTTTGACGGCCATCTGCGGTTCGGGTGATGCGATGATCTCGATTGCTTCCTTTGGCGGTACGATCCGTTTGAAAAAGATTTAATTAGTGCTTTGTGCTTAGTACTTTGTGCCTGGCTTTGATAGCCGGGTTCAAGGCGTTTAGAGTCGACTACGAAGGACAAAGAATAAAGTACAAAGAACCAGGATTTTTGTTGTCACAAGCTTTCGATGTCTGGTGTTCTCAATACAGAGCAACGCAGAAGGGCCGAGGGTGGTTGGTCATGATTTTTCAAAACTGACTGCTCTCGGCCTTAAAACTAAGGGGTCCAGGGAAATGAACAGCGTGGGTCAAAGCGGCGACCGGAAGTCCTACAGAGTTATTCTGCTATTAGTAGTCGGTCTGACGGCATTCTCCAGCGCCATGAAAGAGTTGAATCTGTTGCGAGAATTTACTCGCGACACGAACGATCTGGTCGCGAGCTGGTCAAAGGCCATCGCGCCGGAAGCGCCGGAAGTTGTTGTCCCCGTTCCAGTCCCGCAAGGTGAAGAAGTTGAAGTTTGTGACAACACTCACACCGAACCGGTGGATCACTTTCAGTCGGGGGGCGATGTTGCTCAAGCGGAAGTAAAGATCAAGGAAGTGGGAAAACCTTTTGTCGCGGAGCGATCGAAGCGTCGTAACGTACCGGCGGTGGCAACGTTGCGAGGAGATCGCTCTGTCGACATTGAATTGATGGAGTTGCGGAAGCAGATACGTCGCGAAGCTGACCTCAAAGTCATGATCATGGCCGATAGTGACGGCGCGGCCCGAATTGCTATTCCTTCCGACTTCGAGTTCAAGGTGCCCAAGGTGAAAACCTTTCGGCATTTAACGAGGCCGCAGGAACGCGAGCTTTTGAAAACTCTTAACCGCAGCTTTAATCTACGCAGCGCAGGCTGACGATTTTCTCTAAGGAACCGAAACGATGTCGACAAAGCGCCTCATCACCATAGTTATTCTTCTGCTCGCTTTTGTGAGCGCCGGCACGGGTCTGGTTGCTGCTACTGACGCGACCGGAATCGCGACCGGTTTGTTTGGTCAGGATCGTCGCCCTTTTCCGTCGGTACCTTCGACTGAGAATTGCACGGCGAGTCCAATTGAACCCACTCAGGAATTACGCGAAGAATTTCATCAAACTTATCCACTATCAGCGACCGGCCGAGTTAGTCTGGAAAATATTAATGGCGGAGTGCAGATCAAGGTGTGGGATCGAGCCGCACTCCAACTCGACGCAATCAAAAAAGCCTATCGAAAAGAGCGGCTGGACGAAGCGAAGATCGAAGTAACCGCGACTGAAGAGAACATCCGGATCAAGACAGAGTATCCCGATGGTAACCAGAGTTTCCGTGGCGGCGAAGGGCGCTACAACAATCCCGCCACCGTTGAATACACGTTGACAGTTCCGCGCAAGGCCGTGCTCGACACGATCGAGCTCGTTAATGGTTCAATCGATATCGATGCAGTCGAAGGCGACGTCAAAGCGTCGTCAATCAACGGCAAGGTGGTGGCGCGTGGCCTGATCGGCGAGGCGAAGCTTTCGACCATTAACGGTCAACTGCACGCGACCTTTACGCGGCTCGATGGGGCGAAGCCGATTTCCCTTAACTCCGTCAACGGCAGCGTCAACCTGATCATTCCGTCAGACGCTAACGCCGCAATTCGCGCTTCGACAGTGCATGGTGGGATCACGAACGATTTTGGGTTGCAGGTTCGGCATGGTGACTACGTGGGCCATAGCCTCGAGGGACAGATTGGAAACGGTGGTCCACGAATTAAACTCGAAAACGTAAACGGATCAATCAAGATCACTCACGCGCAGGATGGACGAGCCATCAGCCCCGCAACTTCCGTCGTCATCGACCGGGAGAGGATCCGTGAGGGAATGGACGAAATTCCGGCGGATGCCGCCCTCCTGCGAGTTGAACAAGCGAAGTCGATTGCTGAAGCGACGCGCATCAGTATCGAAACATCTCGTCTGACACGTGAAGCTCAGCGAGAAGCGCAACGTCAGGTGGACGTTGCCTTGCGTCAGGCGATGCGCGACGTTGAGCGCGCACAAAGAGAAGTCAATCGGCAACAGGCGCAGCAGCTTCACAACGAAGTCAGGGTAGTCAAGAAAGTCAAACCAGTGACGTCAGCCGGTGTAGGTGTGGGCGCGGGTGCCGGGGGAGGCCAGGGTGTTGGTTACGGTAAGTTTACAGCGCAGGAGACGAAGTCGTTTCCGGTAAGCGGCTCACCGCGTGTGAACATCAACACGTTTGACGGTCAGGTCACCGTGCATGGCTGGGACAAGCCGGAGGTGAAGTACACCGCGACGTCACGGGCTGACGCTGAAGATGCACTCAAACAGCTCGATATCATTACCGAACAACACGGTCAGGTGGTCTCCATCACTGCGCGAAATGAATTCCAGCGTAACGCAAGCGTCGCTTTCGAAGTATTCGTGCCACGTCAAACGACCTTGCACGTGTCGTCGGGTGACGGCGCCGTTTCGCTCGATGGAGTCTCGGGAGAAATTACGCTTCGTTCCGGCGACGGTGCGATCGAAGTTTCAAACAGTGGTGGACAACTTCAAGTCAACACTGGCGATGGCACGATTCAGATTTCCAAGTTTGATGGCCAGGTAGATGCTCGCACCGGCGATGGCGCTATTGCGCTCGACGGTATCTTCAAGGCCCTTTCCGCAAAAACCGGCGACGGTGAGATTTCCTTGACTGTCCCGGCTGGCTCCAGCTTCACGATCGAAACTAACCTGCCCGACGAGATCAGCAACGAAGGTTTCACAGTGTCGGAAGATATTACCCGTTCCCCCCGTCTAAAAAGATGGAAGATTGGCAACGGCGGGCAGATATTCGTTCTCCGTTCAGGAGAAGGAAAAATTCTTCTTCGTCCGCGTAACTGACCTGCGTTCCCATCACTCGGGAACAAAGATCGCACAAAGTTCGCTTCGCTCGCACAATGAAAATTGCTCCGTTCTGCGTCTGGATTTCCATGGTTGTAGCCTGCGCCATCGGCGTCCAGGCTCAGACAACCGTAAAACCAAACGCTGTGGCCGCGACTACTCCCGCACCACCCGCGACCGCAACTCCTGCTCCCAGTCCTGCTCCCGCGCCATCAGCCGTCGCTAAAGGCAGTTTTGTTTTGCCTCCTGAAAAATCGCAGCCGGTGGTACTCCCAAAGTTCGATACGCCACCGGTGATCGACGGCAAGCTCAACGACGAAGTCTGGCAGAAAGCAGTGGTCCTGAAAGACTTCTACCAGATCCAGCCGGGCGACAACACACCGCCCTCGAAACCAACCGAAGTATTACTCGGTTTCGATCCGAGGTTTCTTTACATCGCTTTCAAAGCCACTGACGAACCCGACAAGATCCGCTCCACAGTCGCCAAACGCGACAATATTTTCCAGGACGATTACGTCGGTTTCTTTCTCGACACTTTTAACGACAAACGAAAAGCATTCGAAGCGTTCTTCAATCCCGTCGGTATTCAAGCTGACGGTATTCTGACTGAAGGCAACGGTGAGGACTTTAGCGTCGACTTGCTGATGGAGTCGAAAGGGACCATTCATGAGTCGGGCTACATCGTCGAGATCGCGATCCCGTTCAAGTCGCTTCGCTTTGAAGCCGGTGAGGGCAAGCTCTGGGGTGCGCACTTCTTCCGTCGTATTAAACGTTTCGAAAACGAGCTCGATTCGTGGATGCCATTCTCGCGCAGTATCGACAGCAACATGAGTCAGGCCGGACATCTGACGGGCCTCGAAGGTATCTCGGTCGAACGCACTATCGAATTGATTCCGAGTGTGACTGTCGCGCAGAACACCCGGTTCGTCGGTTCTTTTCCGCCGTTACCGGCGACTGGCGATCCCGGACGCCTCGTTAATGAACCTGTTGGGCTGGATCTGGGATTGACGGCGAAGTTTATTCCGAGTTCGGCCGTCACCGTCGATCTCGCCATCAATCCTGACTTCGCACAGGTCGAAGCAGATCAGCTCGTAGTCACGGCGAACCAGCGCTTTCCGATCTTCTTTTCAGAGAAACGTCCGTTCTTTCTCGAAGGCATTGAAATCTTTCGAACGCCGATTACGGCGGTCCATACCCGCTCGATCGTAGATCCCGACATTGCCGTGAAAACGACCGGCAAAATGGGACGCAATACTTTCGGGATTATGGCCGCCAGCGACAATGGACCAGGAAACTTGAGCGCCGACGAGCGCGGGTCTTTGGTCTCCTGTCTCGAACGGCGCGCACTGAAGCCGAGTGAAGTCTGTAACGCCGAACGCTTCGTCGATAAGAACGCATACATCGGTGTGTTGCGTCTGAAACGCGACGTCGGTAAGGAAAACTCGATCGGAATGATCGCGACCAGTTACAACTTCATCGAGAAGCACAATCAAACCTTCGGCCTGGATGGTCGCTTCCGTCTCGACAAGCAAACGACGGTCGGCGTCCAGGTGCTCGGCACCACTTCAAGAAACTTCTTCTTCGATCCCGACGATGGCATCAGCCGCTATCGAACCGGCAACGGCTTGGGCTACATAGGAAGCTACAACGTCTCTGGCCGTAACTGGGGTTATGAGCTTTACGCAGAGGGGTTCACGCAGGACTACCGCGCGGACGTTGGTTTCATTCAACGCACTAATTCAAATTTCAACTACGGGTTGATCCGCTACAACTCCGATCCGAATCCGAAGAAAAAGATTATCTCGTTTCACTACCACACCCTCGCTCACATTCAGTACAACTGGCAGGCCCAGATGTACACCTGGGAAAAGGAGAGCCTGGTCGAACTACAGTTGCCGCGTAATAGTTGGGTGGGCATGTGGTGGGAGCCCGGTTACGAGCGTCTATTCGATCATGAATTTGGCGCCACGCGAGAAGCAAAACCCTGCGATCCGGGTGGACAGGATTTTCATCTGCCTAAGGATCAACGACGTCCGCCGTGCACGTTCTTTGGACCAAGCAACGAGCGCTCGTCGAGCAAGCAGCACCTTTCGTTCTATGCCGGTTCGAACTTCAGCAAAACGATTCAGCTCAACGGTCAAGTTACACATCGGTGGGGGCACATGGATCTCGATTTTGGCAGCGGCAGTAACAAGTATCCGCGCGTCAGTCCATTTGCCCTGGAGTTGGCGGCCCAGAGGGCGGCCGCGGAAGCGGCGGGACAGTGCGACCCGCTGAACGAAGATCGGCCGGCAGTTTGTACCGCAGCAGCTCCACTCGATCCTGGACGCGGAAATCTGCTTCAGTTGAACGCGAACATCACTTATCAACCAACGAATGAGCTGCGTGCACAGTTTAGTCTCAACAGCCAGCAACTTAAGCGCTACGACACAGATCGCTACGCTTTCAAAGTGCACATCATGACTTTGCGCGGCACGTACCAGTTCACGAAAGCGACGTTCGCCAGACTGATCCTCGACTACAACACCCTCAGCTCCCGCTTACGTACACAGGCGCTGTTTGGCTGGACACCCAGCCCGGGCACGGCCTTCTACGCTGGTTACAACGACGATCTGAATTACGACAGTCCTCACCCATTTACGCGGAACATCGTGCCCGGCTTCCGCCGCAATTCAAGGACGATTTTTATCAAGATGTCGTACCTGATTCGGCGTGGCTTCTGAGCCTCCTGATTAGAAATGTAAAGGAATGTAAAGTTGGATCGGCGGACTCTAAGTTTGGCCCGCCTGCGTGATAAACTGCGACGGATGTTTCGCACCAGAGTTTACTTTTTAAGCGTGCCGCTCCTCTTAGCGGCACTCTTTTTCACCTCCTGCAAGAGCGACTATCAGGCGCAACAGCGTCAGGCACAGGGACCGGGCCGTCCAGGACAAGCCGCTGCCCGGCAAGTCAGAACCGTTGCCGTCGCGGAAACTCCTTTCGGCGAGACTGTAACCGTCACCGGCACCCTCGCGGCTTACGACCAGACGACGGTAAGCGTCAAAGTTCCGGGGCGTGTGCGAGTGATTTCAGTCGACCTCGGTTCCGTCGTTAGGCGTGGACAAGTTATCGCCAATGTCGACTCCGAAGATTACCGGCTGCGTGTGCAACAATCCGAAGCTTCGTTGGCCCAGGCACGAGCGCGGTTGGGACTAACGCCAGAGGGCAACGACGATCGCGTCGATCCGGAACAGACAGCGACAGTGCGACAGGCGCGCGCAGTGCTTGACGAAGCGCGATTCAATCGCGATCGAGCAGCACGGCTTGTCGAGCAGGGCATCATTGCGAAAGCTGAATTCGACTCCGCTACGTCCGTATTCAAAGTCGCCGAAGGTCGATACCAGGACGCTTACGAAGAGATACGCAACCGGCAGGGTGTGTTGGCCCAACGACGATCGGAGCTCGCGCTCGCACGTCAGCAACTGAAAGACACCAACGTCGTCGCGCCTATCGATGGCATTGTTCAAGAGAAGAGAACGAGCGTCGGAGAATACCTGGCAGCGGGCGCGCCCGTCGTCAACATCGTGCGCATGGATCCTTTACGGCTGCGCGCGCAGGTACCTGAACGTGAATCGCAGTCGGTTCGCACCGGCCAGGACGTTCGTGTCACCGTCGAGGGCGACAGCATTGTTTACCTGGGAAAGATTATGCGCCTGAGTCCGGTGATTGCCGAACAAAACCGGATGCTGATGGTTGAAGCCGACGTTCGGAATAATGGAAAACTCCGGCCCGGATCGTTTGCACACGCCGAGATCGTAACGAATGATGCGAAGATGGCTGTCACGGTTCCAAACACGGCGATCGTTACCTTTGCGGGAATCGAGAAAGTGATTGTTGTTCAAGATGGAAAAGCCCTCGAGAAACCGATCACTACCGGCCGCCGAAATGCGGAATTTACGGAGATCGTCGCCGGCATCAACGTGGGGGAGAAAGTGATTGTCGATCCGGGCAACCTCCAATCGGGCCAGGCTGTCGAAGTTGTGGAGTAATTAGCCAGTTGTCAGTTGTCCGTAGTCAGTTGGTGTATCGCGACTAATAACTGACCACGGACAACTGACCACTGACAGACCCCAATGCAAAAACTAGCCGAAATATGTATTCGCCGACCTGTCTTCGCGACGATGATCGTGTTGTCGCTGGTGGTCGTGGGCGCGGCTGGTTTTTTCAGACTCGGCGTCGATCGTTTTCCGGCCGTCGATCTTCCTACAGTTTCCGTTCGCGTTGGACTTCCCGGCGGTGCGCCTGAAGAAGTCGAATCGTTAATCACTCAGCAAGTCGAAGAAGTAATCAATACCGTCGACGGAATCAGCGAACTACGTTCGATTTCGGGCCAGGGTAGCTCGATCGTCATCGCGACGTTTGATCTCGATCGCGATCTTGAGTCAGCCGCGCAGGACGTTCGCGATCGAGTGAACACGCTCGGCCGGCGTTTGCCTGAAGACGCAACGCCGCCAGTCGTACAGAAATTCGATAACGACAGCACGCCGGTTCTTACAATTGCGCTGACCGGAGATCGCTCGATCCGAGAACTCACCGAACTCGGAGACAAAGTCGCGCGACCAATGCTCGAACGCGTGGGCGGAGTCGGCGAAGTGCGTGTCGTCGGTGGTCTCGATCGCGCTATTAACGTTTGGATCGACGCCGATCGTCTGGCCGCGTATCAGATCTCGATCGCTTCGATTCGGAACGCCCTCGAACGCCAGAACACTGACGTTCCGGGTGGCAACGTAACCACCGGAAAAGAAGAATTAACTCTTCGCACGCTAGGACGATTTACCGATCCACGTCAGTTTGACGATCTCGTTATCGCCAACGTTAACGGCGCGCCGATCAGGCTGCGCGACGTTGGCCGTGTTGAAGACGGTACCAAAGAGCAACGCTCGTTTTCACGCCTTAACGGCGTCCCGACTGTCACCCTCGACATTCGCCGTCAGTCAGGTGCGAACACGGTGGAGGTAATCAACGGTCTGAAAACGGCACTGCCCCGCATCAGTTCTCAACTTCCGAACGACGTCAAACTCGAAGTTATTCGCGATCAGTCGCGTTACATCGAAGCCGCGCTTCACGAGATCCAGATCCACCTCATCCTCGGCAGTATTCTCGCCAGCCTGGTCGTGCTGCTGTTCATGCGCTCGTGGCGTTCAACTTTGATCGCCGCAGTTGCAATACCGTGCTCCGTCATTTCTACGTTCGGCATGATGAAAGCGCTCGACTTCACGCTCAACAGCGTCACCATGCTGGCGCTGGTGCTGATGGTCGGCGTGGTGATCGACGACGCGATCGTTGTACTGGAGAACATCTTCCGCTTCATTGAGGAAAAGAAAATTGAAGCGAAAGAAGCGGCGCGTGAAGCGACGAAAGACATTGGTCTCGCCGTTCTTGCCACCACTTTGTCTCTGGTCGTGATCTTCCTGCCGGTCTCGTTCATGTCGTCGATTTCGGGACGGTTCCTTTACCAGTTTGGCATCACTGCGGCCGTTGCGATCATGGTGAGCTTGCTGGTTTCGTTCACGTTGACGCCGATGATGAGCTCGCGATTGATTCGCGTGAGCGACGCCAAAGGTGGTCATGACGCCCCGGCTTCACGACGCGGCTTCTATCGTTATATCGATTCGTCGTACTCGTGGCTGCTGGCGTTCGCAATGCGGCACCGGATGGCCGTTGCTTTGATTGCACTCGGCGTGGTCCTGACGAGCATTCCGGTTTATCGCGCGGTTAAACAGGAGTTCATTCCCACAAACGTCGACGAGGCCGAGTTTGAAATCGGCGTGAACGGTCCAGAAGGCACGAACCTCGCGGTGATGAATGAAACGATGACCGCGATCGAGAAGGACCTGCTCGATACACCGGGTGTGGAGATGGTGATGTCGTCAGCGGGTGGCGGGTTTCTAGGCGGCGTAAACCAGGGCGACGCCTACGTGCGCATCAAGCCACACGAGGAACGCACGTTATCGTTCACCAAGCTGTGGCGCGAAACCAAAAAAGGAAATCCCTTCAACGCGTTCAAGGGAAACTACACACAACAGGACGTGATGCAGGAGGCCCGGCGGCGACTGCGGAAATATGCGCCGATGCGTACCAGCGTCCGCAACGGACGCTCATTTAATTTTGGTACCGGTGGTCGTAGCGACATCGATTTTGTCTTTCGTGGTCCTGACATCGTGGCCCTCGCAGGCTACGCCGATGAACTGGTCGAGCGCTCTGAAACGCTCGGCGGTATTGTCGACGCCGATACGACTTTGAAACTCAACAAGCCCGAGCTTCGCGTACGCATCGATCGCGAGCGCGCTGCGGATCTTGGCGTCGACACTTCCGATATCGCGACGAGCCTCCGCCTCATGGTTGGTGGTGAAGAAGAAGCGTCGCGTTTTAGAGACGAGAAGATCAACGAAGACTATGACGTGCAGTTGCGTTTGACCGAACAGGATAGACGTGATGTGAATACGATCAGTCGACTATTCGTTCCGTCTTCGCGCGGTGGACTGGTACGGCTCGATAACCTCGTGAAGATCACGCGCGACACGAGCCCGTCGCGAATCGATCGGCTGGATCGCGAACGGCAGGTTTCCGTGCGTGCTTCGGTTGCGCCTGGTTACGCGCTTGCGGACCGAATCGAAGTTCTCCGCGGCGCCGTCAGTGAGATGAATCTCCCGATTGCTTATACAACCACAGTCTCCGGACGCGCACGCGAGCTCGAAAAAACGTTTACGGAATTTATCTGGGCGTTCATCCTGTCAGTGATCTTCATGTATATGATTCTCGCCGCACAGTTCGAGAGCACGGTCCACCCATTGACGATCCTCTTGAGCCTGCCGCTATCGGTGCCTTTTGCGCTGCTGTCGTTGTGGGGAACGGGAGACACCCTGAATCTCTATTCCGCGCTTGGTGTGCTGGTTTTGTTTGGCGTGGTGAAGAAGAACGCGATCCTTCAGATCGATCACATGAACAACCTGCGCGCGAAGGGGATGGAACGTTACGAAGCGATCATGCAGGGCAATCGCGATCGTTTGCGTCCGATTCTGATGACGACGCTGGCGTTGGTCGCCAGTATGTTGCCGCTTGCGCTTGGTACTGGTCCAGGTGCTGAGGAACGACGCTCGATCGCTATCGTCGTCATTGGCGGTCAGACGTTGTCGCTGTTGCTTACCCTAATTGCAACGCCGGTGGTCTATTCACTACTCGACGATCTGAAAGCGACGTCGCGCTGGCGCCGGTTTGCTGAAGGAGTTGGCAGCGCATGGCACGGCACTGTTGAAAGATTTAAAAAGTCCCGGCGGCCCAAACCCGCGCCGGAAGAAGTTCCCGCGGAGCGCACTACCTCCGGCGACTAAAGCCACAGGTACAAAGGTACAGTAACGAGTTCCAGCTGGCATCAGCGACTTCTTTTGGGCCTTTGCGGCTAAGGTCGGACTAACACGTCCTGCCAACCGGAATCATCGACCTTCATCCGTGTTACCAACTCATCGCGCAACCTCCGCAGCTTGTCACTCAAGACGTGTGGATAATTCTCAATATCCCCAAACCGTTTACGCTGTTCCTCGACAAACACTTTCTGTTTCTCAATTGACGGTATCGCCGAGTGTTGTCCGTTCTCCCAGAATGGCACCAGCAAACGTTCCACTCTTGCCGCACCGGGTATCTTTACGTCTTCATCGTCCAAACCAATCACGTCGCCAATGTAATTTCCGTGCTCGTCGTTGCCGCGAAACAGCTGCAACTTGCCCGGCAGCGTTATCTTTTCTTCCGAATTTGACGCCTTCAACGTCGGACGATCTTTCATCAAACATTGCTTGAAGATCACACCGGCAACGGCCGGCACTTCGCTCGACAACTTCGTTCCAATACCAAACCCCGCGACTTGCGGAAACTCCGTCACGATGCGTCTCACCTTTTCCACGTCTAGATCGCCCGTAAGGTTCGGACGCAGGCCAACCAGACCGTTCGCTTCAAAGAACCGCAAACACCACTGGCCCAATTCCGCCAGATCGCCAGAGTCAACCCGGAAACCTTTGAACGCATGCCGCCGCGATTCGGTTGAGGTCGCGGCCATCGCCGCATGGACCGCCCCCATGTAGACGTCGACGGTGTCGAGTAACAGCGTGGTGCCGTTCGGATTTGCGTCGAGCCACCGTTCGAACGCGACCTGTTCGAAATGTTTTGGTTTGCCGGTGCGCGGCTCGATCTCCGGATGGTCCAAAAACTCAATATAGGCCTGTTGCCAGTAATGAGCTTCGGTACCGACAGCAGGAATGTCGAGACGATGAGCGGCCTCCATGTTTGAGGTGTCGTTGAAGCCGCCGATAAATGCATAGACCGCGATATCGACGGCCCGTTCGATGTCGCCGTTGCGCCGGAGCGAGAAGTCGGAAAGCCAGCGGTGATCGCCGGCGGCCATGCGAAACTGCATCGCCGTGCTGGCGGTGGTCATCGGCAGATCGAACGCATGTTCAAACTTGATCTCTTGCGCTTGCGTTAGTCCGAAAGCCCCGCGGATGTCGGCAAACGGTTCCTGCGCGAAGACGATTGTCCCCGGTCGCACCGCGCGGATCGCGCCAACGAACTGAATGTCTTCGATTGCTTTGGCGAAGTTGTGCAAACCGCCGCGGTCCTGCTCGAGAAAGCGAAGACGCGGGCGATCGATCTGGCTGTCGACGAGTAGACGGATGAGACGTTCGTGCCCGAGGCAAGGCGCGAAAGGCAGTTTTCGTTGAGTGACGTAGAAGGTGGCTTCCGCGTCGCTGAGCCGTTCGTGTCGCAGCCGGGTCACGTCCTTAAACGACGCATCGCCCATGGCCGCGTGATATCGATCGATGTTGAGAGTCCCCATGTTATGACGGGAAATCTGTCTTATTCGTGGTTACAATCTGGGCTCCTGCCGCTTGCATCTCTTCAATCGCGCGTTCACCGTCGCCGGGCTTTAAATCAACGGCGCGCATCGCATTCTTCAACGCCTTTACTTTAAATCCGTGTTTAAGAGCATCGATGACTGTGTTTTTCACACAGTAATCGGTAGCCAGGCCCCCTACCAGTACTTCCTGAACACCTTGTTGGCGAAGGTCCTCTTTTAGGTTCGTTTCGTCGAAAGCTGAATAACAGTCAGTATCGCCGACACCTTTGGAGATGATACGAATGCGTGGATCGTCCCGTAGCTGCGGGTGAAACTCGGCGCCTTTCGTGTTCTGCACACAGTGAATCGGCCACGTCCCGCCGTACGCCTTAAAGTGTTTCGTTTTCGGCGGATGCCAGTCGCGGCTTTTATAGACAGGATGGCCGCGCTTCAGAAACTCGTCGATCAACTCATTCAACGGCGCGACCACTTCGTCGCCTTGATCGACAGCCAGTGCCCCACCGGGACAAAAGTCGTTTTGCACATCAACAACGATTAATGCTTGTTTCGTTTGGGTTGACATCGTGAATTTGGACCCCTTGTTTACGAAGACGATGTTACACTGCTTACACCCACTCTAAAAGCAAGGCCAGGCATCATGAAGCGCATGGAATTTCATCTCGGACCACTCGCGGTTCGATTGAACAGCGCCGTTAGCGACGCTGAACAAGCCACCGTCGTCAAACGCCTCTGGCGGAAGGACGCATCGCTCTGGAAAGCAGACGAAGCCGTTCACAAGCAGATCCGTAATTCGCTCGGGTGGCTGACGGTTCCTGATGAAATGATCGCCGTCGCGGGCGAGTTAATCGAGTTTGCCGGGATGATTCGCACACGCGGATTTCGACACGTGATGGTCTGCGGCATGGGCGGCTCGTCGTTATGTCCGGAAGTGCTGGCGCGAACTTTTGGCCAAGGCTCCAATCGTCAATCTGGATTCCCCGAATTACTCGTCCTCGATTCCACTGACCCCGACGTAATTGATCGTCTCCGTGATCAGATCGACGTCGAGCACTGCCTTTTTATTATCGCCTCAAAGTCGGGAACTACGACCGAGCCCACGGTCTTTTACAAATACTGGTACGACGAAGTCAGTAGACGACGCGAGAATCCGGGCGAGAACTTCATCGCCATCACCGATCCCGGTTCGCCGCTCGTTGACACCGCCGGCGAACTCGGTTTTCAACGAACGTTTTTAAATCAGCCGGACATCGGCGGACGCTACTCGGCACTTTCATATTTCGGCATGGTGCCTGCGGCCGTAATGGGTATCGACATTCGTCAGATGCTCGAACGCGCGAAGGAAGCTGAACAGTCGTGTTCGGCAGTGATGCCTGCTGATGTAAACGACGCGCTGAAGTTGGGAACGATCCTTGGCGAATGCGCGAATGCCGGACGCGATAAGCTCACGCTTGTTCTCGATCCACGGATCGAAACGCTCGGGTTGTGGATCGAACAACTCATTGCGGAGAGTACCGGCAAAGAAGGAAAAGGGATTCTACCCGTCAGCGGCGAACCACTCGGTGAAACGTCAGTCTATGATCACGATCGCGTGTTCGTTTCGATCTCTCTTGGTGGTATCACGCCAGAAACAAAGGCTCCATTGGCTCGTTTAGCTGACGCGGGACACCCGATAATTCAGCGCGAATTGCGAGACGTTTACGATCTGGGCGCCGAGTTTTTCATCTGGGAGTTTGCAACGGCATGTGCCGGTTGGCGTCTCGGCATCAACCCTTTCGATCAGCCGAACGTGCAGGAAGCGAAGGATGCGACGCGCGAACTATTGAGCGAGTTTTCAAAATCGGGCCAATTGCCTGACGATCAAAAACTTGCTGACGACGACGCGATACGCGCGCAGGTAGAGTCGATCACTTCTGGCGACTACGTCGCGTTTCTCAACTACATCGAAGAGCTTCCGGAGATCGATCGCAAGTTACAGGAGATCAGAACTACCGTACGGGACCGTACGAAGTGTGCGACCACGATCGGCTATGGACCACGTTTCCTGCACTCTACCGGACAGCTTCATAAGGGTGGACCAAACATCGGAGTCTTCTTCCAGATCGAAGCCAAAGATAAGATTGATTTTCCTGTCCCCGGCGAGCCTTACACTTTTAGTATCCTGAAACAGGCGCAAGCGCTTGGCGACTCTCGAGCACTCGTTAGTCGCGACCGCCGCCTGCTTCGAATAGATCTTGGCGGCGATCTTCTCGCCTCGCTAGACCATCTTCACAAGGTCATCCTGAATGCTTTGAAGTAGTACGATCCGAAACTTCTGCGCACATTTGTAGTACGACTCTGGAAACACAGGCTTAATGACTATTTGTTAGATCCAAAGGACATCCCCCAGGTGTAATTCATTCTTTCGTTGAGGCATACGACTTGCCGTTTGGAAGCTAATTATTCGCTTCCAGGACCCTGCCTTTTTGGAGGAGGAGCCGTTCGCCATGAAGTTCATCGAGAAATTTTTTAGAAGCGGACTCGCTATAGACCTGGGTACAGTCAATACCCTCATCTATCACCCAAGCCGCGGCTTACTCGTCAATCAACCTTCTGTTGTGGCAATCGATCGCTACGACGGTGAGGTAGTTTCAGTGGGCCACAAAGCGGCACGACTTTTGGGCCGCGAGCCGCGCGGAATCGAAGTTCATCGACCTATTCGCTGTGGCACGATCTTCAATTTCGAAGTGACTCAGAAGATGCTCCGTTCGTTCGTAGGGAGCGTCACCGAGGGTTTTCGACGTGGACATTACGTCGTTGGCATACCTGGATCCGCCACTGCCGTCGAGCAGCGTTCGGTTCGTGATGCTGCTCGCGATGCTGGTGGCAGTCGCATAGACCTCCTGGACGAGGGGTTGGCAGCCGGACTTGGCGCCGGTCTATCTATCGATGACGAGCGCGCACACCTGGTGGTCGACATCGGTGGTGGCACGACGAACATCGCGATCATCGCATCGGGCGGAGTGGTTTCATCGGTGAGTTTGACCGCCGCGGGAAACGCGATGGACGAAAGCATTCGCGACTACGTTCGTTCAAACTATTACTTACAGATTGGCGAGTACACAGCGGAAGCGCTCAAGAAAGAACTCGGCGCGTTGAGCGACGACAAGATTCGCGACGATCAACAAAAAGTGCAGGTCATCGGTAAGCAGTTAAGCGACGGCTCTCCTTGCGCCGTTGAGATCACTGAGGAAGAAGTACGCGAGGCGTTGGAGCCGGTGCTCGCAGAGATCGTTGCGGGCATCAGGAGAGTGCTTGAAGAAGCACAACCGGAAGCCGTCGCGGATATTTATTACTCCGGAATGATTCTCACTGGTGGCGGATCATTATTGAAAGGGATCAGGGAGAGACTGCAAAGTGAGCTCAAGCTGCGGGCGACGATGCCGGAGGATCCGATCACAACGGTAGTGATGGGTGCCGGGCTACTGTTGTCCGAACCCCATCACCTTCATCGTTGTGCGATTCGCCAGAACCTACCTGTTTGGCAGGAAGCGGAAGAATTGGTTGTTAGCTGGTAAATCTCCTGCTTTCACGGTTCAATGACAATAACACCGCTGTCGAGCGGGAGTATTGTCAGAGGGCTAACAGTACAGTCGTTTTCGAAACCGGGAAAGATAAAAGTACCAAAGAGGGGCGTAATCTGGTCGGCGAATGGAAAGGGTAACTGGATCCCATCGATCGCGGCAAAGACCACCCTCATGTGCTTCGGAAAACTGGGATCGTCGCTATGCCGGACTCTCCCTGACATTACCGCGTCAGCCTCAGATAGCGTTACGCAATCGATCTTTACTTCTATCTCCGTTTGAGTCGTGAGATTGTTGAATTGTGCGTGGCCCCTTCCCGTGCCGTTTTTATTTACTGTGGCGTCAAAAGAGAACTCAAAGTGCTCCGTTCGCATTGCAATCGGATTCCGAAAAGTGAACGTGCCTTCTCCGAAAATTGAAGGACCGGTGTCAGGCTTTGTTGCCGACGAAGGTTTGGCAGTAGTAAATACCGCGATCAGCAAAAAGGTAACGAGGAAAGTGACAACACGCTTCGGGTTCATGGATGCCTCCTGGTGAAGGTCGAGGAAATCCCCGGCGACAATTTTTGCGTTGCGCTGGACTGAGCGTCACATTCAGGAGCCAGCTTAAGTGTTAGCTTGACGCAGGCGCACACTATTGCAAGCCGACGCTTGCGTCAAGGCGAATTGGGTCAACGAACAAACCAGTTTTCAACAATTTACGTAGCCGAGTAACCAAAAGACGAGGATGAAAATAAGGATGGTGGAGATACATCCGCCGCCAAACTTCCACGCCGCGGCGCCTGCGAGTATTCCTCTAAGTGGACCTTCCATGTAAGAGCCTCCCTGTTGCTCGAAATCCGAACAGCAAAACTTGTTTCTATCGTTTCGGCAATATCAGTGCCAAATCAGTATCTATCCTTGTTTTAAAAATCGCAGCAGGGCGCGTTCGGCTTTGTGCAGGCCGTAACCGCGAAATGCAACGAGTCCTTCCAGACTGCTTGAACAGGCATTAATCACCCGTCCCTTTTCGTACGAAAAAATAATTTCTGGACAGACGTAAGAACTCCGACAGACTGCGGGTGTGTTACCGAGTACTTCCGCAGTCTCTTTGATCGCGGCGACGATCTTCTTCTTCGTGGCGGTGGCAGTCGCCGGCATGTCGTTTCCTGCACGCGCGAGTGCGCATGCACATACCAATGTTCCGGCCCACGTGCGAAAGTCTTTCGCGCTGAAACTGTCACCCATCACTTCCTTGATGTAATCGTTAATGTGCTGTCGCGTGACCGAAACCGGCTGACCGTTTCCATTTTCAAACTTGAAAACATTGAAACCCGGAAGCTTCAACGTCGCGCGAATCACACGCGCCACTTGGCGGTCGCGCAGTCGCCGTTGTTGCCGCACACCCGATTTGCCGGGAAAGTCAAACTCGATGAGATCGCCTTTTACCGTCACGTGTTTGCGACGCAAGGTCGCAATGCCGTAACTGCCGTGCTCACTTGCGTAGACCTCGCTGCCCGGTCGCATGTAACAGGTCGAGAGAATCCGGAGCACGGCAGCGAGCACTCGTTCGCGCCCGAGACCTGGTTGCCGTAAGTGACGTCTGATCGTGGCGCGCAGCTTCGGCAGGGCCAGAGCAAACTTTGTTATCCGCTGGAATTTTCGTAGCTCCTGAACGCGCGTGTGATCTTCGTGATACAGGTATTGCCAACGGCCGGCCGCATCGCGGCCGACTGCCTGCACTCTTCCTTTAGCTGAGGGGTTGATCGCCACGTCGACCCACGCCGGCGGAATTTTGAGTTTCTCGATTCTTTCCAGGTCTGCTTTTGTGAGACGGCCGTTCTGCGACTCGTAGCGGAAGCCGCGTTTCGGGCTACCGAGCCGTCGTATGCCGATACTTTGCAGGCGTTCGAGTTTTGTCATAGCCACATGAAGAGGGTTCCATGTGCCTCTTGTGCCTTTTCGTGGTTAAAACCCCGGAACGAGATTTGTCTATACATTTGGATGTGTGTGGATATTTGCCAGTAAGGAACAGTTGGGAAGATGGTATCGAGTAACATAAATAACCGTTTGAACAGGGCGCGCGCTAATCGTAACGTTGTGTGCTCCTCGTGCGGCGCAATAATCAGATCGAACGCCGAGGAAGACCAAGAACAGATGTGTTTGATTTGTCATGCGCGAATGCTCAACGACTATTTTCAAAAGATAAAAAGAGTGAGCGACGAGAGGCGAGCCTCCCGCCGCTTCTGAAGAATTCCAACCACTTTCCCTCATTTTGTTGTTCAACTAATCGCGGTCTTTGGTGTCGCCACGATCACCTTGCCCCGACTCCACTTTCGTCTTCGCGTGTTGTTTGCGGTCGTTTGCGATCGAGCGACCGACGTCAACGACGTCCTTAAACCGCCCCTTCTCGTCGCGTCTCACGAAACGTTTGTCGCTGCCGGTATCAATTAATTCACGATGACTCTTTGTTGCCTTTTTAGGCATTATCGTATTCCTCCTCCAGTGTAGGTTTCCTATACAGCGAAGGCTGCGGGTTGTTTAGTTCCGGAGCATTCGCACCGCTGAATCCGACACGTTTCATCTGAAGCGCAAGCGTGATGCCACCCCTAATTGATAGTCAGAATTGCGTTTGAATGTGTCTGACTGATGGCCCAATCGCTGTGGGACGCGATTTGCTCAAATTTGTGCTGACAAGGAGGGCTTTAACTAATGCCAAGGGGAGATAAGTCGAAATATACCGATAAGCAGAAACGCAAAGCTGAACACATCGCTGAAGGTTACGAAGACAGTGGTGTCTCGAAGAAGGAAGCGAAGAGTCGAGCGTGGGCGACGGTGAACAAAGAATCTGGCGGTGGCAAGAAGAGCGGGAGCGGGCGTGGTAAGAAGGAAAACCATAGTGCGTCGCGCAAAGGCGGAAAGAAGGCCGGCAGCAAGAAACGGTAGACGCGGATCACGGAGCAATAATGGCGGAATTAGGAAAGCTTAAACAGCCAATGTCGCCGATGCCGCCCCAGCATCAGCCCAAGCCGGGCGTTGAAGCGGAGCTCGAGCCACGGCCAAATTATCTCGCGCCACTCTACAAGGGCGCGGAAAAACTAAAAGGCAAAGTCGCACTAATCACAGGTGGCGATTCCGGCATCGGACGATCTGTCGCGGTATTGTTTGCTCGCGAAGGTGCTGATGTCGCCTTCACACATCTGAAAGAAGAAAAGCGCGATGCAGACGAGACGACGCGCGCCGTCGAGGCCGAAGGACGGCGCGCTATTGCGTTGGAAGCTGACTTAACCGATCCAAAAGTTTGCAAGAGAGTTGTTGAACGAACGGTCGAAGAGTTTGGCAAGTTGGATATTCTCGTCAACAACGCCGCCTTTCAACAGCATCAGAAAAGTCTTGAAGACGTTTCTGAAGATCAGTGGGACCACACGTTCAAAACCAACATCTACGCTTACTTCTACATGGCGAAAGCAGCACTGCCTCACTTACGCGAGGGTAGTGCGATCGTCAATACCGGTTCGATCACAGGCCTTGAGGGTAGCAAACAGCTGCTCGACTATTCAGCGACCAAAGGTGCGATAAACGCATTTACGAAATCGTTGGCCCAGAATTTGGTGGAGAAGGGAATCCGAGTGAATTGTGTGGCTCCAGGCCCAGTCTGGACGCCTCTGAATCCTTCGGACAAAAAGGCAGAAGACGTTGCGAAGTTTGGCGCCGACACGCCGATGAAGCGCCCGGCGCAGCCCGAAGAGATTGCGCCTGCGTATGTTTACTTCGCTTCGGAGATCGATTCGAGTTATGTGACTGGAGAAGTTTTGACTTTGCTAGGCGGTGAAACAACGGCCGCGTAAAGGCCGCTTTTCGAACTTTTTATTAAATCAACCTGGAGGAAAAAAGATGGCAGACAATGGTAGTGGAAGCACGGGCGTGGTGGCGGTTCTTGTGATTTTCGTGATCATCGTTGTCGCGGCGTTGTTCGTCTTTGGCGGCCGGTGGTTCGGCGGTAAGAAAGAAATCGACGTCAACATTCAAGCTCCAGCGGCCCCATCGAAGTAGTGTTTTCCACGGGACCGCATGAAAGACGACTCGCAAGCGAATAACTCCATTTGGATGGCGACGGTAGAAATGCCGTCGCAACCTCAATTAAAGGAAAACGTCCGCACCGACGTGTGCATCATCGGAGCCGGAATAGCCGGCTTAACGACTGCATATTTTCTCGCACAGGAAGGTCGGTCAGTTGTAGTTCTGGACGATGGGGCGATCGGCGGTGGCATGACTGGCCGCACCACGGCTCATCTCACAAACGCATTCGACGATCGATATATCAATGTCGAAAAACTGCATGGAGATGAAGGTGCTCGTCTAACTGCCGCGAGTCACACTGCGGCGATCGATAAGGTCGAGGAGATTGTTCGCAACGAGGAGATCGATTGCGATTTCGCACGCGTCGACGGATTTCTCTTTGCGCAACCCCCTGATACCGAGGAACTGCTTGACAAGGAACTCGCGGCAACGCGTCGAGCCGGTTTGGTGGACGTTGAAAAAGTGGCTCGTGCTCCGATTGATTCGTTCGACACTGGCCCGGCACTTCGCTTTCCGCGGCAAGCCCAATTTCATCCGCTGACATATCTGAGAGGACTTAAGCGCGCGATCCGCCGCGATGGTGGCCGCTTTTTCGACCAGACTCACGCTACGACAATCGAGGGCGGCGAGACCGCGCACGTCGAAACCAGCCACGGTCCAGTTGTTACTTGCGACGTGATTGTGGTTGCAACGAACACTCCAGTAAACGATCGTGTTGCGATTCACACGAAGCAGGCGCCATACGTTACCTACGTGATCGGCGCTGCGGTCGCCAAAGGATCGATTACGCATGCGTTGTACTGGGACACACTCGATCCGTATCACTACATCCGCCTTCAAAGCCTTGCCGATCGCGACATTCTGATCGTCGGTGGTGAGGACCACAAGACGGGCCAGGCGGACGACTGCGCCGATCGGTACGCGCGGCTCGAGCAATGGACTCACGAACATTTTCCGCAGGCGGGTGCGATTGAGTTTCGCTGGTCTGGTCAGGTTATGGAGCCCGCCGACTACCTGGCGTTCATCGGCCGCAATCCGCTCGACTCCGACAACGTCTTCATCGCTACGGGTGATTCAGGCCAGGGCATAACGCATGGGACGATCGCCGGAATCCTGCTTACCGACTTAATTCAGAGACGAAAAAATCGCTGGGAGGACCTTTACAGTCCATCACGAGTGACGCTGGGGGCGGCAAAAGAGTACGCCGGCGAGAACATCAACGTCGCTGGGCAGTTTGCGGACTACGTCACCGCCGGCGATATAAAGACAGTTGAAGAATTGAAACCGGGACAAGGCGCCATCATGCGGGAAGGACTGTCGAAAATCGCGGTATATCGCGACGATAAGGGCGCAATTCACAGACGTTCAGCCGTCTGCCCACACCTTGGCTGCGTTGTTTCGTGGAACGCCTGCGAACGGACATGGGATTGTCCGTGTCACGGTTCGAAATTCAGTGCTGAGGGCCGGGTCTATAACGGCCCGGCCAACTCAGATTTGGCTGAAGTAGATTGATTTTCCGTTTAGACGGCTCTGCGGCCGGTAACCAGGTTAATAATCAGCACCACCACCGCAACAACCAAAAGCAGGTGAATCAGGCTGCCGCCGACATTCGAGAGCAGGCCGATGAGCCACAAGACCAAAAGGATTACTAGAATCGTCCAAAGCATATTCGGATCTCCTTTTCTTTCTTAACCAGGGAGCAACGTTCATGCCAGCCCGCAAAACGGCAAAAAGGTAGAAGCGGGTGCATTACAACAATCCGATTTTCAGAGTCGACTCACGGGACTGTTTGAATTCGAGGCACAGACGGGAAACCCCCGCTAAAGCTTGTCCAGATTGCGGCAACTGATTATCATCTCAGCGAGTTTCCCAATCCTGTCTTTTCGGCAACCCACGCAGGCAAAAACAAAAATGAGTCGTGAACTCGAACAACCTTCTCTCGAGCCGGTGC
>Ga0209485_1000061_pt1 | contig 34769 bp, 29 predicted proteins | sample NCAS100_FD_187516 | JGI IMG/M metagenome (GOLD analysis project Ga0209485, IMG submission 187516) | Agricultural soil microbial communities from Utah to study Nitrogen management - NC AS100 (SPAdes) (version 2) | ecosystem: Environmental > Terrestrial > Soil > Agricultural land | place: USA... | reverse complement strand
CGCGATCACGGCTCGACCCGAAACGGTGACGTCGAGCGCTCCGCCGTTGTCGACCGACATTTCGTCGGACCAGGCGTTAGGTCCCGTGCGCGCGAGTGCCACGGTGCGCGTCTCACCGGATCGAACAGACCGGGCCGACACCACCTCCACCGGGACGGGAAGTTCGAAGCCGTACCGGCGCAGATGCATGGCCGCGAAACGATCGGCGAGAGTCGACGGCGCCATCCCGGGTTCGTACGACACCTCGAGCTCGTGTCCCTGGCCGCGATACCGCATGCGCGCCACGTGCAGCACGTTAGGCGCGGAGCCGGTGCGCAACGCCAGGCCTTCGAACAGGGACGCCAGCGCGGCGCCGCTCATCTCGTCCAGGCGATTCATGACACTGCCGATCGCCGTGCGGCGTTCCGGCGCCACGGCCAACCCGAGCGCGCTCAGCACACCGGCATGTGGCGGCACCAGCACCCGCGTCATGCCCAGGCGATCGGCCAGGCCGCAGGCGTGGAGTGGCCCCCCGCCCCCGAACGCGACCAGCACGCACGCGCGCGGATCGATGCCACGCTCCACACTCACCCGCCGAAGCGCGCGCGCCATGGCGGCGTCAGCGGCGGCGATGATCGCTTCGGCCGTCTTCTCAGTCGTGCTGCCAACCCGGGTGGCGAGAGCGGCGACCGACTCGCGGGCAGCACATGCGTCCAGTTGCACCGCGTCACTGACGTGCGCCGCGGCAATGTTGCCTAACGCAACGTGGGCGTCGGTGACGGTGGGCTGCGTGCCGCCGCGGCCGAAGGCCACCGGGCCAGGCACCGCCCCCGCACTCCGCGGGCCGGCGCGCAGGGCGCCACCCTCGTCGACCCAGCCGATGCTGCCCCCGCCCGCCGATACCGTTTCCACCAGGACGCGCGGCAGCGCAATCGGAACGCCGGCGACCATCCCTCCCGACTCCACCAACGGCTCGCCATCGAGAATCAGTCCGACGTCGGCACTCGTACCGCCGATGTCGATGGACAGCGCCTTATCAAAACCTGCCATGCGCGCGACCAGTGCCGCCCCGGCAACTCCTCCGGCAGGTCCGGACAATGCCAGCGATGCCGCCGAGCGTGCGGCATCCGCTGCGTCGGCCATTCCGCCACCCGAGCCAACGACGCCCGGTGATGGGAGCCCAATCGCCTCGAGCCGATCGGCCAGCCGTTGCAGGTACACACCTACACCGGGCCGCGCGTACGCCTCGCAGCACGTCGTGGCGGTACGCTCGTACTCCCTGATCTCCGGCAGGACGTCGCTCGAGCACACGACGTCGACGCCCGGTAGGCGTCGAGCAATCGCCGCGGCGAGACGACGCTCGTGCGTGGCGTCCTTGTAGCTGTGCAGGAGCGAGATCGCGACGATCTCGGGAGCACATTGGGCGACCAGCTCGGCTGCGCTTGCCGCGGACTCGTCAGGCAGATCCTGCAGCATGCCTTCGGGTGCGAGCCGGCCGGCAACCGCCACAACGCGGTCCGGTGCAACGAGGGGATCCGGATGTTGCGCGGCGAGGTCGTAGAGGGACGCTCGCTCCTGTCGCCGGAGCTCGAGCAGGTCAGTGGCCCCGGCGGTGGCACACAGGACAACGCGCGCTCCGCGCCGTTCCAGCAACATGTTCGTCACAACGGTCGTGCCGTGAACGATGCGGGACACGCTGCCCGGCCTGGCTCCAGCTTCGCGCAACGATCGTTCGACGCCCTCGCTCTGGTCGGCCGGAGTACTCAGGACCTTCCCCGTGCGAACGGAACCGTCGTCGCGTACGCCGACGAGGTCCGTGAATGTGCCGCCGACATCGATACCGATGGACTCCGTCATGCGTCGGCTGTCACCGGTGCGACGCGCGATGCATCAGGCTTCGCCCGCTCGCGGAACATCCATGCCGCGACCAGCGCAGCCGGCGCGACGAGTGCGATCACGGCAAAGCTTCCCTGCCGCAGCCCGGGGAGGACCGGAGCGATCAGCCCGAACGCGGTAAGCGCGCCGACAATGGTGGCGAGCCAGAACACCACACGGCGTCCCTGCATGCTTCGCGATCCGACCGCCATCGCAAGGAGTACGACGAGCCAGAGGGGATTGTAGGCGAACACGTTGGTGTTCTGGTACGCGGCGAGGTGCGGCGTCAGGAACCGCAGGTAGAGCAGCACCAACCCGAATACACTCAACAGCACCGTAATGCCGATTGCCAGTGGCATTGCGGCGCGTTTCCCCTGCCTCCAGAGAAGAAACAGGCCGCCGCCTAACGCCAAGCCAATGAGCCCAAGCGGAATCACGAGCAGCGGCGGCGACGATCGCTCCGGCGCTCGCTGCGCCAGGTACAGCGTCCGCTCCGACAGCACGAATGGCACCAGCGCCCCGGTCTCGTCAGGCACGCGAAGCTCGCGAACGCGATCGCGGACCTTCATCGGGATGAACATCTCTTCCCACGCCGAGATCTCGCGATCCGTCGGCCGCCCCAGGCCGATATCGATCCCGACAACCGCCAGGCGGTCTTCGGCCATGAGCCGCAGCGCGTGCCAGCGATACGACGTCCCCGTCATCAACGAATCCGTCGCCGTCTTCAGCGCCCCGCCAATGACGCCATTGAGGGCGTCACGGACGCGCGTGGAACAATTGTCGCGGAAGTAATCGTACCGGTAATACTTGTTCTCTTCCTTCAGGTTGAACTGGATGAAGTCACGCAACGCGATCCGCTGCGGCGGCGAAAGGTTCAACTCCTGCACTTCGACGGTCCGATTGGACGCGCGATAATCTGCGAGCGTGGACGCAGCGTCCTGCCCGCCCATCCAGTACAGCAGTTCGCCGCGCAGGAACTTGCCAATGAAGCCTTCCTCGAACGCAAACAATCCCCAGTTATAGACGATATCGCGGCCAGTGCTGTTGTCGCGGATGCCGATCGCGTTATGCCCGTACGCCTCCCAGACCATGTCCCCCTGGCCCATGGTCATCAGGTAGACCGTCAACTCGCTGCCCGGCACCGACGCCGAGTCCGCGACCTGGGCACCGCCTGACGAGGACGCAGCGATGAGCGCTGCCACGGCACGGATCAGAGTCTGACTTCGCACTTTTCGTCGGCTGAACGGTACGCTGCTTCGAGAATGCGGTGCAGTGTGAGCTGGTCCGTGGGCGCTTCATACGCAGAATCCCCGCGCACGATCGCCACGAAGTGCGCCAGCTCGGCGCGATACGACTGGATGAACGTGCTCTCCCGTCCCGCGGCGCCCATCGGTGAGACGTCCACCGGCCGTCCGTTCAACTCCTTGACCACGCGCAGCGGCGCCAGGCGCGCACTCCCGCGCGACGAAATCGACTCGAACCACCAGCGGTCATCATCTCCCACGTACGACCACGACAGGTCGAACGTACACGCCATCCCGTTGGCGCATTCGAGCGTTACCAGCGCGGTCTCCTCGACCGAGTTCGGGCCAAGCGGTCGATTGACATGCGCCCAGACACGGCGTGGCGGCGGATAGTCGGCGAGCCACAACGCCAGGTCGAGCAGCGACAATCCAAGGTCGAACAGTGCGCCACCGCCGGATTCCGCGCGATTGAGCCGCCATCCACTCACGGTGCCGTGCAGCTTGTACGCGCCGGCACGAAATCCGGTCAGGGTGCCGAGTTCACCACCGCGCAGGAACCGGTCGAGCGCTTGAACGTCGCTGCGAAATCGGTGGTTGTTGGCAGTGACCACCTTTCGGCCGGCCACGGTCGCTGCGTCGAGTATCGTCTGGACGCCGCGTGCCGTGAGCGCCAGCGGCCGCTCGCACAACACGTCGACGCCTGACGCGAGCGCCTCGAGGACGTACGGCTGATGCAGCAGCGACGGCGTACTGATGATGATCGCGTCGAGCGCACTGCCGCTGAAAAGGTCCTCGAGGTCCGTGTACACGTCCGCAACCTCGAAGCGGTCGGCGAGCGCGCGGGCCTTGGCCCGATCGATGTCGCATAACGCGACGACGTTCACGCCCCGCATGTTCCGGAGGACCGGAAGGTGCGCAACCTGCGCGATGGCGCCGGTCCCAACCACCGCGATTCGAACGTCCGGCCTCATGGACCTCGCTGGAGCAGCGTCAGTTCAGGGAGCGCGCGTGATATCCGCGCCCGGATAATATGCCTTGAGGATCGCCCGGAAGTCGTCACCGGCGCGTGCCCTTGCGATCGCTCCCCACTGGCACATTCCGACGCCGTGGCCATTCCCTTGCCCACGGACCACCACCGCCTGCAGCACGCCGGACGGATTTCGCTCGGCGGCGACCGTGAACGCGGTACTTGGCAGCAGCTCCCCGGCCGCGGGGCGCAGGACGTAGCGAACGTCATTGGTGCGCAGCGTCACGTCGCCGGCGCCGGTTGCGATCACGATGGTCCCGGCGCGCCCGCTCCGAGTCCGACTCTCCACGCGCACATCGCGAATTGAACCGGCCGCGCCTGCGGGCACGGTGGTGTAGTTACGCGCGTGACGCTCGATCGAAACGGCCAGGTCCGCGGCACTGAGGCGGCGCTCCCACTGGGCGCGCGGCGAAAGCGCGCACCAGGGACGCCCTGTTGCTGGATTGGTGTCACTGACGGCCCGAAGGAAACCGTCCTGTCCTCCGCGCCACACTTCGCTCGGCGGCGCTGTGTGACCTCCGCACGCGGAATGGTATGGACCGCTGACGACCTGGCCCCGATAGCTGAGCACCCAGCCGGCGGTCGCGGCAACAGCGAGGTCGCCCCAGAACGTTTCCGCGCCCACGCCACCATAGACCTGGTCGACGTCCGTCGCGCGAACATCGAAGTCCCTTCGTCCGGCGGCAAGCATCCGCGTGTACGTGTAGCTGCGCGCTGCGACGGCCTGCGCCTCGACGGCGGCATGATCACTCGTCAGGCGCGCGCCGATTTCAAGCGGAACCACGGCGCGCAGATAATCTTCCACGTCAACACGATTGACGATAAGCAGCGCCGTGTCCGTCGGCACGAACGCCAGTGCTCCGCGATACGTCTTCTGCAGCCACGGGACGTCACCACCGGTCTCCAGCGTAAGAGACCCCTCGACCCACGGCGACGAGGGTGCATCCGCATAAATCACGCGAAGGCGGCGGCCCTCGCGGAATACCGACCAACGATCGCTCGTCTCGCCGCTGGCAATCACCCGGCGTCCTGCATCGATCAGCTTCCACTTCGTGGCTTGCGGCAGGGCCGCCTCACGAGGGACCGAGGCGAGGAGGACGCGAACCGGCCGGCTCGAGGGTGTTTGTGCTGGACGCGCAGCAACAATCGCAGCCAGCGCACCGCACAGCGCCAGCAGGCTTCCGCGCCCCGCCCGGCGCCTCAGGTCAGCGCCCAAACGCACCTGCCGTCGACATGACGGGAAGGACCCGTGGCTTTGTCACCACGTGCGCGACTCGTTCACTCAGCCGCCTGACGAGAGTCGCCTCGAAGTCGACGTCATTGACCACGGCAACGAGCGTCACTTCGACGATGTCCCCGGGTCCGATCCCTGCCGTGCGATTGAGCCATGTCACGCCGTCGATCTCGTCGGCCTGTCCGTCCGTTCGGGCCTGTACGCGTCCGTCGGCCGTAATCCTGTCGACGATCGCGCTGACCGTCCGGCCCAGCTCACTCTCATACCCCTCCGTCGTCACGAGGCGCTGGACCTCGTTGACGCGTTCGAGACGTTCCCGTTTCACGTCGTCAGGCACGTCATCGGGGAGGTCGAATGCCCTCGTGCCTTCCTGCGCCGAATAGGTGAACACGCCGACGCGGTCGAGGCGCACCTCGGCGAGGAAATCGAGGAGTTGCTGCACGTCCTCTTCCGTTTCGCCCGGGAAGCCGACGATGACGGTCGACCGGATGGCCACATTGGGGACGGCCTCGCGAATCAGCCGCAGCTTTTCGCGCTGGCGTGCCTGCCGCTCCGGCCGGCGCATGCGTTCGAGGACGGCATCGGACGCATGCTGCATCGGGATGTCCAGATACCGCAGGATCCGCGGCTCCCGGGCCATGAGGTCGAGCATGCGCGGCGTTAGGCCGGCGCTATAGATGTACAGGAGTCGAAACCAGGGAATTCCGGTTTCAGCCACCAGCGTGCTGAGAAGGTCGGGCAAGCCGCGTCCGTCGCGCACATCGCGACCATAATGGGCCAGATCCTGCGCCACGAGGTTGATCTCGCGCGCCCCCTGCAGCTCGAGCAGCTGGGCCTCGCGCACGACCTCGTCCATGGCAAACGAGCGGTGCCGGCCCCGCATGAGCGGGATCGCGCAGAAGGCGCACCCGTGATCGCACCCTTCGCTGATCTTGAGGTAGCGAACGTGCGGAAGGTCGCCCGTATACAGCCGGACGCCGGGATGCACGAGGGCCGGTGCGTCGTCGAAGAGTCCGCGCGACGACACTTCACTGATCAGGCGATCGGTCTCACGCGTTCCGAGGAAGACATCGACTTCGGGAAGTGAGTCGCGAAGCTCGCCGGCGTGACGCTCGACCATGCAGCCCACGGCCGCGATCATACGGCAATTGCCCGACGACTTGAACCGCGTGGCCTCGATGATCGCCTCGAGGGACTCCTCCTTGGCGGCGTCGATGAAGCCGCAGGTGTTGACGACGATGAGGTCCGCCTCGTCCGCGTCCGGCGTGGACTGCGCACCGAGCGCCGTCAACTCGGCGACGTAGCGTTCCGAGTCAACGGTGTTTTTGTCGCAGCCCAGGGTGACGACGTGGAAGCGCATCAACGCACGGTGAGAGCCAGCGGCGGTTCTGTTTCATGAGAATGACCAAAGGAACCTAACATTTGCGCGCGGTCGGCGGTCACGGCATCTCATGAACTGGCGGACTATCGGACGGTTCCCTAGCTTCGCGTTGGGCGGTCCTGACATGAGTACGAGCACCGAAGTTCTGAGCGGGTTGTTCGCCGGTCGATATTCGATCGAGCGGGAGATCGGGCGCGGGGCGACGGCAATAGTCTACCTCGCCCGAGACGGGCACACCGGCCGCATGGTGGCGCTGAAAGTGCTGCGCGACGCACTCTTGGAATCCAGGAGCGTCGTCCAGTTCCTGCGCGAGATCGAGCACCATCAGGGGTTGACGCACCCGTCAATCGTGCCGGTGCTGAATTCCGGCGAAGCGGATGGCCGGCCATTCATCGTCCTTCCGTACATGGAAGGCGGTACGCTTCGCACTCGATTAACCCGCGAGCGTCAACTGCCGTATGCGGAGGTCATCGCCATCGGTACGGCGGTCTGCGAGGCCCTCGCCCACGCGCACGCGCGCGGCCTGATCCACCGTGACGTCAAGCCGGAAAATATTCTTTTCGCCAATGGCCAGGCGCACCTCAGTGACTTCGGCATCGCGCGCGCGCTGGAGCGGATGGTCGGCGACGCCACGACATCAACCGGCATCATTCGCGGCACTCCTGCGTACGTAAGCCCCGAGCAGGCTGGCGGCCTCATTGAATACGATGGGCGTACCGACGTCTACTCGCTCGGCTGCGTGCTGTACGAAATGATTGCCGGTGTCCAGCCATTTGTCGGTCCGACGCCGCAATCCGTGATCGCGCAGCGGTTGTCGTATCGCCCAACGGCCGTATCGCAATTTCGTGAGACGGTGCCCTTCGATCTCGAAGCAGTGGTGGCTCGATCGATGATGGTGACGCCGGCGGACCGTTACCAATCCGCCGCCGAGATGCTCGAGGCGCTCCAGTCGGCAGGGACCGAACCCTCGGACCCCACCGAACGCACGCGGGTGAGACACGGCGACCGCAGGAAGACAGCGGCTCTGGCGGTTGCCGCTTTCGTCGCGATCGCGGCGCTCGTCATTTCGTTATGGCCGGATGCGGAAACCCCGGCAGTCATCCCGGAAGGAGATCCACGGCGCGTTGCCGTGCTGTACATGAACTCGACGACGCCCGACGTGCTGCCTGAATACGTCGCGGACGGAATCACCGAAGACCTGATCGACCAACTCGGCGGTGTGGATGCGTTACATGTCATCTCACCCGATGGCGTTAGGCAATTCCGCAACAGCTCCCCGCCAGTCGACAGCATTCAGCGCAGCTTGAAAGTCGGGACCATCGTCAGCGGCAGCATACGGCGTTCGGGAAACACACTTCGCGCTACAGTTCGCCTGACTGACGCGAAGACGGGTCAGCAGATTGAGAGCTGGACACAGGACCAGCCGTGGACCGAACTCTTTACCCTGCAGGACCTGCTCGCACAACAAGTGCAGTTCTGGTTGCGACAGCGCATTGGTGAGGTGATTGCGCTGCGCAGGAATCGCGCGGCAACGAGATCGGTCCCTTCGTGGGAGGCCGTGCAACTGGCCAGCCGGGAGGTGCGCCGAGCCGTCCAGGCGGCGGCCACGCGCGGCGACACCTCAGTGCGCCTCTTCCTGCGGGCGGACTCACTTTACGCGCGCGCAAGCGAGCTCGATCCGGGGTGGACGCTTCCCCTCGTCAGGCGGGGGAACCTGGCCTTGCTCGCGCTGGCCGCGCGCTCCCCGGTACCGCCTAACGCGGCCGACAGCGTACGCTACCAGGCCATGCCGATTCCAGAGCGAAGCCGGCTCTGGATCGAACGTGCGCGCGAACTGGCAACCCAGGCGCTCGCAAAGGATCCAGGAGATGCCCTGGCGCTGGCGCTTCTCGGACAAGCTGACCTTTCCCTGGCATCCGCAACGCCCGACCTGCGCGATTCGCTCCTCGCGAGCGCTGAGCGCAATCTGCGGACCGCGCTCGAAGAACGCCCCGACAATGCGCCGACCTGGTCCGCGCTTGCCGAACTGCTCGTCCAACGCGGGCGTTACGGGGACGCGGCGACCGCTGCGCGGAACGCGATCGAGGCCGATGCCTGGTTCGAAGTTCGTCGAGTCCTCGCGACCGCATTTTCAGCGTCGCTGGCGGCCGAACAGTTCGAGGATGCCCGAAAGTGGTGCCGCTTGGGGCTCTCGTATTACCCCGGTGATCCCCGGTTCACCGAGTGCAACCTGCGCATCCTCGGCTCCAGCGCTCAATCCCGTGCAGCGGTGCCTGACGCGTGGGCGGAAGTTGCACAAATCGAGGCGGCTGACAGCCTCCGCCGACTCGATGCGACCTGGGGCTACCGGCGACTCATGGTGGCAGCAATTCTGGCCCAGAGTGGATTACAGGACAGCGCTCGCGCGGTGATGGAAGTGGTCACGCGCCAGCAGCCGGAAATCGCGGAGCAGCCATCCCGCCCGGCAGAGGCATACCTGCACCTGCTGCTGGGCGACCGCGACGCGGCCGTGCAGACCCTGGTCGACTACCTGCGCGCGTTGCCGCCGGGGAGCGGCACCCAGATCCTGATGCATCCCTGGTTTGTCACCGTGCGTGACGATCCCCGGCTTGCTTCGCTATCGCGTTAGGTCAGCGCGCGGCGACGTCCTTGATCGTGGCAAGCTTGCGCGTCAGGGCTTCCGCCTTGCCCTTGTTCGTTGCCCAGTAGTAGGAGACGAGAAACTTCTCCGTGGCGTCCCTGGTCAGGAATATCGCGTCGATGCCTGCGGGGAGTTTGGTGGTGGTACGCTTGCCATCCTTCGTTTCGACGGTGATTGAAACGCTGGTCACGTAGTCGGCACTTTGTACTGCCATCATCGAGTCAGGACACGTCCAGTCGGAAACGCCGACATGCCAGCAGGGGCCGGACATCATCACCGCCGTTCGACTGCTTGGTTGCGCTGCGTTCGCAGAGGCGGCCGAGTCGTCGGAGAGCACATAGGCAACTCCAAGAGTGGCCGCGACGAGGCCGAGAACAACGATCGAATTGCGAAGTCTTGAGCCAGCCATGGTTCGTTCTCCGTTGGTGAACACGATCCCGCCGTCCGCTTTGTCCACACGACGATACCGGTGACGGTCGCCTTGTCAAATCCAGCGCCGGGGCGGCCTGCTGAAGGGAGCCACTGGGCGGTCCTGACTCCCTCCAGCGTGCGACGGACTGAAACTCAAGCCCGACGCGGCCTCACTCGCGGTCCCGGACTAACGGGACTGAGCCCCGGCAATGACGCCGAGCTGTACGTCGGTGCGGTCTTCGAATCCCACGACCCAGATCCTGGCGCCGAGATATGCCTCGCACTCCCACGTCAGCCCGGGCATGACCCGGTACGACCCGTCGTTCAACCGCAGAGCTAATCCGGCATCCGACTGCTCCAGCACACCATCGAGCGCCGGACGACCATGCATTCCGGTAACCGTGAACTTCTGAACCACGAAACCGGGATTGGCGTCCCACGTCCCCCAGACCACCGCATCCCCACCATCCACATTCGCCAACGCGATCGTCTCGATTCCAATCAGACGAAACACGTCGCCATGATCGTCGCGGAGCTCTACGATGCGATCGGCCCCGATCCCACTCACCAGAATCCGGCCTGAAAGCGCGGCCGTTGATGGGACAGGGACGACCGGATACTTCCCCACATCCACCGTGCCCGGATTCGCCGTCGGCTTATCGGTGCAGGCCACCATCATGGCACAAGCCATGACGAAAAGGTGAGCACGCTTCATACCGATCCTCCCGTTTGCGACTCCTTCCGCGCAGAAGGTTACCGGTAACGGGTTCCGGGCTCGTTCAATTGGGGTTCGCCAGCCGTTCTTTTCGCGTTCTTTCCCTGTTGAACGACGATACGGCACTCTAGCTTGGCCTTCGCCTCCCCATGCGATCCGATCACCGTCAACCGGCAGGACCTGCGCTCTTCCTCCTCGGCGGAGTGGCGCTCGAAGGCGTCCCCCCCGAAGGCGCAGACCAACTCGTCAGGCAGTCCAAGGTCGTCGGGCTGCTGGCGTGTCTGGCACTCGCGCCCGCCGGGGCGTTTACGCGCCGCGATCGCCTTGTCGGCCTGCTCTGGCCGGAGCTCGACCAGGTGCATGCGCGAGCCTCACTGCGAAAGGCCATTCACTACGCCAGGTCGGTGCTGGGCGACGAGGCCCTCGTGAGCCGTGGCGACGAAGAGCTGGCGCTGAGCGAATCGATCTGGTGCGACGCCATCGAATTGCGTGCGTCGATCGATCGGGACCGGCTGGCGCGGGCGGTGGAGCTGTATCGCGGCGACCTGATGCCGGGATTCTACCTCCCCGAATGCCACGACTTCGACGCCTGGCTCGAGGAGCAGCGGACGGCGCTCCGTGAGACGGCGGTCGCGGCCTGCTGGGCGCTGGCCCAGCACCTCGAGGCGGGCCAGAACGGCACCGAGGCGTCGAGGTACGCCCGCCGCCTAACGCGCCTCGATCGCACCAACGAACGGCTCCTGCGCCGTTCGATGCAGATGCTCGACCGGCTCGGCGACCGCGCGGGGGCCCTGGCGGTGTACGAGGATTTCGCGAAGCGCCTCAGGAAGGAGCTGGATACCGATCCTTCCCCGGACACGACGCGATTGGCGCAGTCGATTCGCACCGGCCAGCCGCTGCCCTGAGGGCAGGTCAGCCGAGGAAGGACTCCAGCGCCCTGGCGCGAGACACGTGACGGAGGCGGGAGAGCGCCTTCTCCTTGATCTGCCGCACCCGCTCGCGCGTGATGCCCAGCAGCGCGCCGATCTCCTCGAGCGTCATCGCCTCGCTGCCGTCCAGCCCGAAGTAGAGCCGGAGGATCTTCGCCTCGCGTTCCTTCAGGCTGCCTAACGCCGCCTCGATCGATTCCGTCAACGCCTTCTCGAACGTCTGCTCGTCCGGCGTCGGGTTCAGGTTGTCGGGCAGGTAATCGAGGAGCTTGTTGTCCTCACCCGGCGAGAGCGGCGCGTCCAGCGAGAGGTGCGCCTGCGAGATGGACATCGTCTTGGCGACTTCCTCTTCCGTGATGTCCATGCCGTCGGCGATTTCGGCGTGCGTTGCTTCGCGCCCGAGCTCCTGCAGCAGCACGTTGGCCCGCTTGCCGATCCGGTGCAGCGTACCGGCACGGTTGAGCGGCACGCGCACGATGCGCGACTGCTCGGCCAGCGCCTGGAGGATCGCCTGGCGGATCCACCACACCGCATACGAGATGAACTTGATCCCTTTCGTCTCGTCGAATTTGTGGGCGGCGCGGATGAGGCCAAGGTTCCCTTCGTTGATCAGGTCGGAGAGGGAAACGCCCTGGTTCTGGTACTTCTTCGCGACCGAAACGACGAAACGGAGGTTGCTCCGTACGAGCTTATCCAGCGCTTCCTGGCTGCCGTCGCGGATCAGTCGCGCCAGGTCGACTTCGTCTTCACGCGTGATCAGGGGATAGGCACTGATGTCACGGAGGTACTGGTCCAGTGAGCCTTCGTCGTAGGCACCCTTCTTTCCCGGGACACGTCCCACGCGGGGAGCGCGTTCACGCCGGAATCTGGGATAGACGCCCGACGGGGAATCTTCGTCGTGCTCAGTGGACACGGCTGCCTAACCGCTGCCAGCGAACCCGGGACAGCCACGCCGATTGCGTGCCGGAATCAGGCTCGAAACTGTAGTACACCACGAGCGGTTGCCCGCGAATCAGCGAATCGGGGACGAAGCCCCAGTACCGGCTATCGAGCGAATTGTCGCGATTGTCACCCAGCATGAAGTATTGCTTGTCCGGCACGACGATCGGCCCCCAGTTGTTCCGCGACGGGTGATAGCCGACAAACGCCTGCGCCGTCTTGACCAGGTAGTTCCGCTGCCAGCGGAACTCTTCGCCCGAGGGGTCCATTCCGGGATCAGTGTGCACGACGTAATGCTCACGTACCTCGCGCCCGTTGCGGATCAGCTTCCCCTGCTCCATCGCCAGTGTGTCGCCGGGCATGCCAACGAGCCGCTTGACGAAGTTCTTCGTGGGATCCTGAGGCCACTGAAATACGACCACGTCGCCGAGCCGCGGCTCACGCAGCGCCGGGAGTCGCTTGCCTGTGAACGGCACTTCCGCGCCGTACACGAGCTTGTTCACCAGGAGGAAGTCACCGACCAGCAGCGTACGCTCCATGCTGCCGCTCGGGATCTTGAACGCCTCGACGATGAACGCGCGGACGAACAGGAAGACGAGGATCGCGACCTGAAACGACTTTGCCCACTCCCACATAACGCGAATCACGCGGCCACGTGACTTGTTCACGCGACGAAGCGCCTGCGCGCGCTCTTCGACGGAAATGGTTGCCGAGGGAGTTGTCTGGGTAGGATCGCTCATGCTTCAATCACGATCGCAGTGCTGTCGATGACGCGCACTCTCGTTTGAAAGTCGCGTAAGTATTGGGAACGACTCACCTTCGACAGCTGCATCTGCGGGCAATTAAGCCGGTACCAAAGACGGCCGCAAGTGAGCGCCAGGGAGGGCACGATTTGCCTCAATCCGCAGTGTATGTGTCGAGTTGCGCACGTTGTAGTACTCCGGAGTAATCCACGTATCCCACCTTGGTCTCTGAATAGAACTCGTACACCTCCCAACCACCTTCACGATGGCCATTCCCCGTCTGCTTGACCCCACCGAACGGCAGGTGCGCTTCAGCGCCAATCGTCGGTGCGTTGACGTAGGTGATGCCGTTGTCGAGCTCCTGTAAGGCACGGAAGGCTACCTGCACGTTTTTCGTGTATATGGACGACGACAAGCCGTAACGAACGTCATTGTTTACCCTGAAGGCCTCGTCCACCGATCCCACGCGAATCACAGAGAGAACGGGACCAAAGATCTCCTCCTGCTCGAGCCGACTCCCTGGTTGTACGCCGGTGAAAATGGTTGGGTCGTAGAAGTGACCCTTGTCGAGCCCCTTCCCAGCCGGCCGTTGACCACCACACGTCAGCGTCGCACCCTCGGAGTGACCGAGTTCCACGTAGTACTCGACCTTTGCCAGCGCATCACCGTGGATGAGGGGACCGACGTCCGTGTTCGCCTGCCGTCCGTCGCCCAACCGCAACGACTGTGCCCGCGACTGCAGGCTGTTCACGAATTCGTCGTGGATGCCGTCCTGAAGGATCAGCCGGCTCGTCGCCGTGCAGCGTTGTCCTGTCGTGCCAAATGCGCCCCACAACACGCCGTCGAGTGCCAGGTCCAGGTCCGCGTCGTCGAGCACGATCTGCGCGTTCTTCCCTCCCATTTCGAGCGACAGCCGCTTGTGCATCCGGCCACAGGTTTCTCCTACACGTCGTCCCGTTTCGGTTGAGCCGGTGAACGAAACGATGGGCACGTCAGGGTGATCAACGATTGCCGCGCCCGCGACCTCGCCCCGGCCGTGGACGAGTTGGATGACTTCGGGGGGGAGTCCAGCCTCGAGCAGGATTTCGACAAATACGGTCCCCGTATGCGGCACGTCTTCAGCCGGCTTGAACACGCACGCGTTTCCGCACACCAGCGCCGGGAACATTTTCCAGGTCGGTATCGCCAGCGGAAAATTGAACGGCGTGATGATCCCCGCGACGCCGATCGGCCGCCGGAAACTCATCGCCCACTTGCTGCGCAGCTCACTGGGCACCGTGTGCCCAAAAAGCCGGCGCCCTTCGGTAGCCGCGTAATACGCGGTATCGATTCCTTCCTGCACATCGCCGCGCGTCTCAGCCAATGGCTTACCCATTTCGCGCGTCATCAGGGCTGCAATCTCTTCCTTCCGCGCGGCGAGCAGGTCGCCGGCCCGGCGCAGGATGTCACCGCGCAGTGGCGCGGGAGTCGCTCGCCAGACCTCGAATCCTTTCCGCGCGGACGCCACCGCACGCGCAACATCCTCGGAGTTCGAGAGTGGAAAGGTCCCGATGACGTCCGACGTGTCCGCGGGATTGACGTTATCGAAGGTTTCGCCTGACGAGGCGGGGACCCACGCGCCGGCGATGAAGTTCCTGAACTCGGGCATGAAGGAAGTTGCTGAGTTGCTGAATTGCCAAGGACAGCTGAAAGGTAGCGTGTTCGTTGACGCCTTCACGCCCTTATCAACCTGGCAACTCTTTCAACTCATCCACACATCCATGCCGCGGGGTGCGCTTCCGTAGGAATCGCATATCCGATGCGTGGCAGGATTTCGGTCGCTGCCAGCGTGCCGCCCCAGAGCGTAAGGAGCAGCGACAGGATGTGTGCCTTCGCCGAGCGATGTTTCCATGTCCACACAGCGCTCCACACACCAGCTGCCATCAGGACGCCGACCGCGGCAAGATATCCAAACAGCCCTGCGCCACAACGCGCCGAGTAGGGCCAGAACACCATGCCCACACCGAGCGCGGTCGCCAGTAACAACCGCATCATGACGCCAAACGTCGTGGTTTCCCGCTGGATCGTCTGCGCGGCGACCTTTTCCGTCGGACTGGCGTTCGGCTTCGCCGGAAGCAACGCCTCGTCCGACATCGACTCGAGCTGTTTGTCGATCTTGGCGAGTTCTTTATCCCAGTTAGATGGAGGCATGGGATGGCGGATGGCGGATGACGGATGGGCGAAACATCTCAGCTTTCCCTCGCCAGACCATAACGTTCGATCTTCTTGTAGAGATTCGAGCGGGGCATGTCGAGCACCCTCGCTGTTTCACTCACGTTCCAGTCCATCTCACGCAGCTTGTGCAACAGGAACGCCCGCTCGGCTGCGTTCTTGAATTCCTCGTACGTTTTGATTTCCAGCAGCGAGCCGAGACCCGACGCATCCGGCGGCCTCGTGCCCGTAAGCCGCGAGACATCAGCCGCGGTAATGCGCGGACCCGACGACAGGATGAGCACACGCTCGATCGCGTTGCGCAACTCCCGAACGTTTCCAGGCCAATCGTAACGCTGAAGAGTTTCGAGCGCGGAGCTATCGAGCATCCGGGGCGCAATCCCGTCCCGCTGCGTCAACACATTGACGAAATGCTGCGCCAGAAGGGGGATGTCCTCGCGGCGGTCGCGCAGCGGCGGCACGTGTAACGGCACGACGTTGAGCCGGTAGTACAGGTCCTCACGAAAGCGACCACCGGCAAGCTCCTCCTCGAGCATCTTGTTGGTCGCGGCCAGCACACGCACGTCCACACGATACGACTTGGTGCCGCCGATGCGGGTGACTTCACCGTCCTGCAGCACGCGCAACACCTTCGCCTGCGCGGCCAGGCTCATGTCGCCGATTTCATCGAGAAAGAGTGTTCCCTTGTCGGCCTGCTCGAACTTTCCGGCGCGATCGCTCACGGCGCCGGTGAACGACCCCTTCATGTGGCCGAACAATTCGCTCTCGATCAGTTCCGACGGAATCGCCGCGCAGTTCACCTCGACAAACGGCTTGTTCGCCCTCGGCGAGAGACGATGAATCGCGCGGGCCACGAGCTCCTTGCCCGTACCGTTCTCGCCCGTGATGAGCACCCGGGCCGGCGTGACCGAGACCTTCTCGATCTGGTTCGTGAGTGCGCGAATCGCATACGACTTCCCCACGATCTCGAACCGCGACTCGATCGTCTCGCGCAGGCGAGCATTCTCTTCCTGCAGCGATTGCGTCTGCAACGCATTCCTGAGCAGGACGAGAATGCGGTCGGTGTCGAGCGGCTTCTCGAGAATGTCGTACGCGCCCAGCTGGGTGGCCTCGACCGCGGTCTGGATCGTCGCATGACCACTGATCATGACCACGGTCGCGGTCGAGTCGATCTGGCGGATGCGCTTCAGTCCTTCCAGCCCGTCCATTCCGGCCATCTTCACATCCAGAAAGACGAGATGTGGGCGCCACTTCTCGAACGTCGCGATGCCGGCAGGAGCACTCGACTCCGAGCGCACCTCGTATCCTTCGTACTCGAGCAGCTGGCCGAGCGCGGCGCGAATGCCCTGCTCGTCGTCGACCACCAGGATGCGGTGGCTCACCGGCCGCGGCGGTAGAGGGTGATTTCGCCCCGGGACACGCGGACGTCGCCGATATACTCGGGAATGGAGATCGCGATCCCGTTAGGCGCGACCCCTTCCGGCCTGACACTGGCGTCCAGGCGCGCCAGCAATCGCGGAATCGCCGCGCGCGGGAGCGAAAGGTCGGCAATCTTCACCGACGCCACCCGGAATTCGCCGAGTCCGGGGCGCAGGACCCCCATCGTGCCGGTGAACTCGATGCGCTCGCGTTTGTCGAGGATGCTCGCCAGCGGACCTAACGCGTCGAGCCCGCGCAGGTCCTCGAGTTCCACGAGCGCACGAACGCGCACGGTTTCACTGTCGACCGCCGCCTCCACCGAATCGAGATTCGCCGGCAGCCTGTGCCCGGAACTCGCCACCATGAGCTCCGCCAGTTCGGCGGCGGATACCGTGACATAGGCCGGCCCATTGGGCCGACCGAGAGACGCAATGTCGTCACCGGTCTTCTGCGTGCCGGCACCGGGTTCCTTGACCGTTTCCCAGGTCACCGGCGCGGGCTCTCCACGACCGAGCACACGCGGCATCCACCGGTCGCGCATGAGGAACGCGACCGCGCCCGCCAGCACGAGCAGGAGAAGACACCCGAGTCGACCAAGACAGGAGAACACGACGTTCCTTACGGTTCGGAAGTGGGGAACGATTCGGCGGGAATCTAAGAGCCGCCGAGCGGAAACGATGCGAGCACTGAATACTCCGAGCCTGCCGGGCGTAGCACGCTCCGCATGAGCAATACCCGCGAGACGTCAAACGGGTACGTGTCATGTTTGTGAAGTGCCAGCGCCTTGCTCAGGCTCACCTTCTGCTCCGCGGACAACGGGCCGGTTGTACGCCCGATCGTCAGGTGGGCGCGAAACGGACGCTGAGGAAAACCCAGCGTGGCGCACGTTTCTCCGATGTCCCCGCCCAATCGGATGAGCGCTCCTTCATCACGAAGGCCGAGCCACACGACACGGATCCTGCGCCAGTCGGGGAACACGCCGACTCCGGTGATCACCGCGGGAAAGGGGGAATGCCGAAGGGCGACAGCTTCGGTGGCGACAGAAATTTCCGCTACGCGCGACTCGTCCACTTCCCCGAGGAATGCCATCGTGAAGTGGAAATGACTCTCGCCCACCCAGCGAATCCCGCTGGTGGTCGCGCGAACACTGTCCACGGTGCCGGCGACGCGGCGCCGGCACGGATCGCCTGGATCAATTGCCAGGAAGAGCCGCACCGTCCGGATCCAGTTCCAGCGCGAGGTGCGTGAAGCCCTCTTCCTTTGCAAGGCGCAGCACGTCGGCACGCACCGCCGCTGTCAGGTAACCCGGGGCCGCGACTATTATTGCCAGGCGATCCCGCACTTCAATGCGGCACGTGATGCCCTCCTGCGCAAGGCGAGACGTTAGGTTCACGCCGCCGCCACGCCTTCGAGCACGTTCAGGGAACCGGAACGGAAGCCTCGCAAGTCGATCGCCACACGACGGAACCCCGCGGCGCGGACGGCCTGCACCAGCCGCTGCGCATTGTCCGGCAACAACCACTCGTCGATCAGTCGCGATTCGAGCTCGATCCGGGCGAGGTCATCATGATGCCTGACGCGGAGGTCGCCGGTGACCCCGAGTGCCCGAAGCCCCCGCTCGGCACGATCGATCTGTTGCAGGCGTTCTGGCGTTACTGGGGTGCCGTAGGGAATCCGCGACGCCAGGCATGGAGCAGACGGTTGCGACCATGTCGCCAGTCCGCGCGCGCGCGAAAGTTCGCGAATCTCTGCCTTGGTGAGCCCTGCCAGGGCCAGCGGCGACTGGACGCCATGCTCCGCGGCCGCCCGAGAGCCAGGACGATGACCCGTAAGGTCATCGGCATTGGTCCCGTCGACGACGGTCGTCATCCCCTGGTCGCGGGCCATGGGACACAACACGGCCCAGAGCACACTCTTGCAGAAATAGCAGCGATTCACGGGATTTGCGGCGTAGCGCGGATCGTCCACTTCATCCGTAGCGACGATCCGGAGCTCGATATCCCACTGGGCGGCGAACGCGAGCGCCTTGTCCGATTGATCGTTAGGCACGGAAGGGCTGCGGCCGAACACCGCCAGGACGTTCCGTCGCCCGAGCACCTCACGAGCGACCACGGCCAGGTACGTGGAATCGACGCCACCGGAATACCCGATCAGCACCGATCGCTGCTCGCGCAGCCACTCGGCGAGACGGCTTTCCTTGAGCCTGGCAGTGTCGATCGAGGGTGACTCCATGCGCGAAACGTAGCGCAGTCACCACCGCAACACAGTTACTTCGGCTTCTGCGCCGCGCGACTGGCGAGCGCCCAGGCAAACGCCTCCTGCATGAGATCCGGAGGCACCGTGTGACCACCCACGAAAGTCTTGAGCGTCACCTCATAGCCGGCCCGGCTCAGCATTGGCGCAATGCGCTCGCTCGTGTCCTCGAACGGCAGGATGGGATCGTTATTGCCGTGCGTGATGTACACCTCGGGCTTTCCCGCCGCTGTACTGGGAGGGATGAATCCCGGAGAGAACGCCACGATGCGCGTGAACAGGTCGCCATTCATTCTGCCGATTGCCAATGCGTACGATGCGCCGTCGGAAAACCCCGACACAATCACGCGCGACGGATCGATCGACACGCGCGAAAATACGATTCTCAACGCGCTGTCCAGGAACGCGATATCGGGGCCATACATGCCGCGGATGGCGTCCCAGGTTGGACCTCGCGAATCGGGAATGAGCAGGGCGAAGTCGAGACTGTCGGAGGCGCCGAACAGGCGGCGACGGATTCCCTGCGCTGACCCGCCGGCACCGTGAAGCATCACGACGAGCGGAACCGGTCCCCTCGCGGCCGCGCGCGGAACGAACAGCAGGCCGTCGCGCTCGCGGCCCAGGCGCAGCTGCACAAAGCCGGAGACTGGTGTGCCAGTGACCGTGCGCGGCCTGGCTTTCAGCCGGCCATCCCGCCACACCAGGTCCTGCGACTGACCTAACGAGCAGGCAGCAATGGCTGCGACAGATGCCAGCGTGAGCAGGCGTTTGTGGCGTGATGGCGTGAGCGGGAGGGTCACGCATGGAAAATGTCACGGCCTGTCGCGCTTTGCAGGGCGTGGGCTGACCCGGGGCATGGGGTACAGGGCATGGGGTCTGGGATTGCAGCCCCATGCCCTATGCCCCATGCCCCATTGCCCCATGGGGCTGGTGTTGCTAAGTCGGTCCTGGATCGCGATTCTTTGCGGAGTGACAGCGTTGTTCGTCCTTCTTCTGGGCCGCTGCGAGCGGCCCGGACCCCATCAAAGTCTCGGGGTGGACTGCCAGTCAGTCCTCCTCATGAACAGCGTGGCGCGTGGGCTGGGAGGGGGTGTTTTTCCAGATCAGTCGTCGACAAGAAGTACTCCGGCCCGGGCCGCTGGCGGGCGCTTCCTGAGAGATCCTTAAGTCGCAAATGGGTGTGGGAAACTCGATCAGGCCGGTAGATTACATGGCTTGATCTCCGACGAGTGCGTCGTCAAGCTGGTCCACCGAGCTAATACGCGAATGACCACACACGAGAACTACGGAAACTCGGACGACCTGCCATTGATCATCCAGGGCGGGATGGGTGTCGGCGTTTCCAACTGGGTTCTCGCGAAGGCAGTCTCGATGCGTGGCCAGTTAGGCGTTGTATCCGGGACCTGTGTCGACTCGATTCTCGTGCGCCGGCTGCAGGACGGAGACATTGGTGGACACGTGCGTCGCGCGATGGCGCACTTTCCGATTCCGCACGTCGCAGAAGCGGTACTGAGCAAGTTCTTCATCGCCGATGGCCGACCGCCGCGCACGCCGTACAAGGCGCTCCCGATGTACAAGCAGACGGTGAGCCTGGCGCGGCAGCAGATCACCATGATCGCGGCATTCGTGGAGGTCTGGCTGGCGCGTGAGGGGCACTCCCGCCCAGTCGGCATTAACCTGCTGACGAAAGTACAAATGCCCAACCTGCCGACGCTGTATGGCGCAATGCTGGCCGGCGTCGGCTACGTCCTCATGGGCGCCGGCATCCCGCGTGAGATTCCGGGGGTGCTCGACAACCTCGCGAACCACGATTCCGTTTCCATCAAGTTCGACGTCGAAGGTCTCGCGGCAGGTGAGACCGAATATCTCCGCTTCGATCCCCGCGAGCACTGGTCTCCGGGTGAGCTGCTCTATCGTCCGCGATTCCTGGCCATCATCTCGGCGAATTCGCTGGCCACATCGCTCGCTCGTAAGGCAACGGGTCGGGTCGATGGCTTCGTCATTGAAGCGCCGACGGCGGGTGGACATAACGCACCGCCGCGCGGAGAGCTCAAGCTCAATGAGCAGGGCGAGCCGGTCTACGGTGAGCGCGACATCGTCGATCTCGACAAGATGATCGAGCTGGGATTGCCGTTCTGGCTCGCCGGTGGCGCCGGATCCCCCGAGCGACTCCAGGCGGCTCGCGCCGCCGGCGCCGCAGGGATCCAGGTCGGCACGTTGTTCGCGTATTGCGAAGAGTCCGGTTTCACGTCGGCACTCAAGAACCAGGTGCGGGACGGCGTTATGCAGGGACGCGTTGGCGTGCGAACGGATCCGCGCGCTTCGCCCACGGGCTACCCGTTCAAGATCGTCGAGATCGAAGGCGTGAACTCACGGGCCGAGGGTCGCAAACGATGCTGCGACCTGGGCTACCTCCGAACGGCGTATCGCGAGGAAAGCGGACGGCTCGGATACCGATGCGCGGCCGAGCCCATCGATACATACGTGAAGCGCGGTGGACAGATCGAGGACACGGAAGGGCGGAAATGCCTGTGTAACGGCTTGTTCGCGAACATCGGGCATGCCCAGGTTCGCAACGATGACGTGGATGAACGCCCGATCATTACGAGTGGCGATGAACTCGCCTGCCTCGGCGCCTTCTTCGGCGAACATCCGCAATACACCGCCGGCGACGTGATCGAACACCTGCTCAGTCTCCACGTGGCGTCGAACGGACATGTCGCCTCCAACGGCGCTGCGTCATCCAATGGCCACGGATCACTCAATGGCGATCACGAGTCGAATGGGCATGCGCCCGTCAACGGTCAGGTTGCGCTCCTGAACGGTCAGCACGCGAATGGCAATGGGTCGGCCAATGGCAACCGATCGCGGAGCGCTCGCGACGCGGAGGACGCTGATCCGGCCGACGCAGTCGGGCGGAATGGCAAAGGCGTGGCGAACCCGGCGCACGTTCATTCGCGAGTCATCGCATAACGCGAAGCCTCTTCGCATAGCCATTCACGACCCTTCCCTTTCATGGGTGGGGCGCGCCAGCTTGCGGCATGACGGCAATACGACTGATCGGCGTCCCGATGGACCTGGGCGCGTCGCGGCGCGGGGTCGACATGGGCCCCTACGCCGTGCGCTACACCGACCTGCGCGAGCGCCTCGAGCGTATGGGTCACGAGGTCGATGACCTCGGCAACGTGGCGGTCCCGTTTCGTGAGGATGCCGAGCGCGGAGCCCAGCGCGGGGCGCGCTACCTTGGCGCCATAACGAGTGTCTGTCGTGATGTCGCGAACCTGACGAGGGCCGCACTGGAGCTGGGACGCTTTCCGATCCTGCTCGGCGGTGATCACTCACTCGCGGCCGGATCCGTCGCCGGCGCCGCCGCGTATCACGCCGCTCGCAACGAGCGCATCGGGGTTATCTGGATCGACGCACATGCCGACCTGAACACGCCCGGAAGCTCCAAGTCAGGGAACGTCCACGGTATGCCGCTGGCGCACCTGCTCGGCCACGGCGATACCGCACTCGCCACCGCCGGCGGCATCCGTCCCGCGGTCAAGCCGAACAACGTCGCACTGGTTGGACTGCGCGATGCTGATGACGCGGAACGAGAGCACATCGGCAAGTGGAAGATCCGTGCCCTGACGATGCGGGCAATCGACGAACGCGGGGTGCGCAGTGTGATGGAAGAAGCGATCGCCGTGGCTTCGGACGGTACGGCCGCCATCTGGGTCTCCTTCGACCTCGATGCGCTGACGCCTGAGGCCGCGCCAGGCGTAGGCACTGCGGTTCCGGGTGGAATGACGTACCGCGAGGCGCATCTCGCGATGGAAATGCTGGCCGATACGAAGCGCGTGATCGGCATCGACCTGGTCGAGGTGAATCCGGTGCTCGACAAGTTCAATCGGACGGCGGGGATCGGGACGGACCTGCTGTTGAGCGCGATGGGGAAGCAGATCGTGTAAACAGAGCAAGAAGCAAGAAGCAAGAAGCAAGAAGCAAGAAGCAAGAAGCGAGATGACAAACTGCGGCGGCACTTAATCGAAGCCTAACGTGACCGAGGAACTGCAGTACACGCCACCTGACTTCGATTCGCCGCACCTCCGCGCGGCTCCACCGGCGCGCGTGGTGACCTGCGAAGCGGACGGTGTCTTGCCCGAGGGCTTTTTCGCGACGACGAACCTGCCTTCCTACGTGAAAGGCGAAGATGGCCTGTGGCGCATGCCCCGCGAGCCCCGCATGGACGGCTGTCTCGTCAGGGATGAGAAGGGAGGTTGGTGGGTTCGCGAGGGACGTCGCGTGCGTCACGGCGACGCGGTCGTGGTGGGCAAGGCTGAAGATGGCAGTGAAGGCGTCCTGGTGCACGCGCACGGCTTCGAGCCACCGGGAAGCGTCACCGGTGACTTCCACTTCATGTCGAGCCAGGTCTCACGCGAGAAGCCCATCGACTATGGGATGCTGGCGCGGATGCTCGTCGCCGAGCGACGGCGCGGGGGCTACGTCCTGTGGGTAACCGGCCCGGCGCTCGTGCACTCCCGGGCGCGGGACAACCTGGTCTGGTTCATCCGTCACGGGTTCGTGCAGGCGTTGCTGGCGGGGAATGCGGTGGCCGTCCACGACATCGAGGCCGCGGTGGTGGGTACCACGTTAGGCATGACGGAACAGGGGATGCCCACCGAGGGTGGTCACTCCGCGCACATGCGCGCAATTAATTCAGTGCGGCGATCGGGTTCGATCGCCGCTGCCGTGCGGGATGGATTGATCGCCGAGGGTATCATGCACGCGTGCGTGATCGAGGAAGTGCCGTTCGTGCTGGCTGGATCGATCCGCGATGATGGCCCTTTGCCGGACGTGTTCACCGATGCGGTCGCGGCACAGGACGCGATGCGAGCACACACGGTGAAGGCGACGATGGCGGTGATGGTCGCGACCGCGCTGCACTCGATTGCGGTCGGCAACATGCTGCCGGCCTATTACGAGGATCCGGAGCGCGGAATTGTGGAGCTGCCGACGATCTGTGTGGATGCAAGCGAGTTTCTGGTCAGCAAGTTGAAGGATCGGGGGACGCACCAGGCGGTAGGCGTGGTGACGAATGCGCAGGATTTCATGAGCATTTTGAGGGCGGCGGTGGAGGAGGAGATGAGTTGAGGGTCGAACGGGGGGCAGTCCGCGGCATATGGCAGTTCGCGGTGTACGGCAGTCTGCGCTTTTTTTACTCGCGCTGATCCGTCCGATAATGCAACGCCTCAGCCACATGCCGCTGTGTGATTCCGGGATCGGCATCGAGGTCTGCGATCGTTCGCGCCACCTTGAGGACGCGATGATATCCGCGGGCTGAGAGCGCGAGCCGCGTCGCGGCTGTGGCAAGCAATTCCCGCGCCGATGCGTCGATTCCACCATTCGCATCCAGCCAGCGGCCGTGCACGTGTGCATTGCACGTCACCGACGCAAATGATCTGTAGCGGAGGGCCTGTCGAGCCCGAGCCAGTTCCACACGCTCGCGAATGACGCAGGACGCCTCCGCCCGCGACGACTCGGCCAGCACCCGCAGCGGAACGGCCGGAACCCGCACGGTCATGTCGATCCGGTCGGCCAGCGGACCGGAGACTTTCGAGCGATGGCGAGCAACGTCGAGCGCAGAGCAGGTACAGCTCGTGCCGTTCGGGCTACCGAGCCGGCCGCATGGGCAGGGATTCATGGCGCCAACCAGCGTGAAGCGCGCGGGAAACGCGACTGACCGCGCCGCCCTGGCAATGACGACGCGCCCTTCCTCCAACGGCTGGCGCAGGGCATCCAGCACGTGACGCGGCATCTCCTGGAGCTCATCGAGAAAGAGGACGCCGTGGTGTGCGAGGCTTACCTCCCCCGGGCGCGGTCCGCTGCCTCCGCCGATCAGCGCCGCCGCCGACAACGTGTGATGTGGCGCGCGAAACGGTCGACGGCCGGAGGGTGCTTCGCCAGGCGTCACCAGTCCCGCCACCGAGTGGATCGCCACCACATCGAGCGCTTCCGCTTCGCCTAACGCGGGAAGGATCGTGGGCAGCCGGCGGGCGAGCATCGTCTTGCCGGTCCCGGGCGGGCCGATCATCAGGACCGCATGGCCGCCGGCGGCCGCGATCTCGAGGGCCCGCTTGGCCAGTGGCTGACCGGCCACGTCCGCCATGTCCGCGGCGTCCTCCGGCTCATTCACCAGCGCAGCCACCGCCGGCGGTGCGGACAACGCGTCGCGGCGAAGGGCGTCCACCAGCATCGCCAGCGACTCGGCTGCACTGATTTTGATGGATGACACGAGAGCCGCTTCGGGAACGTTCGGCAGCGGGAGGATGAGGGTCGGATCCGTCGGTGCGCGGGCGAGCAGTCTGGCAACGGGCAGTACGCCCCGCACTGGTCGAAGTGACCCATCGAGCCCCAGTTCGCCGAGTGCGACGATGCCGTCGGTGGCACCATTGCGAAGTTGTCCGGTCGCCACGAGAAGCCCTAACGCGATCGGCAGGTCGAAGGCGGTGCCGTCCTTACGGGTATCGGCTGGGGCGAGATTAATAGTGACCCGCCTGGGAGGCACCTGGAAACCCGAATTGACGACCGCCGCCGATACGCGTTCCCGGCTCTCGCGAACCGCACCCGCCGGTAGACCAACTATGGTCCATTGAGGTAGTCCGGCGGCGACGTCTACCTCGACCACAACGTGGTACGCGTCAATCCCTACGACGGCGGCCGATGCGATCGCGGCGAGCATGCGGTACGATCAGTCCACGCGCGCTGCGTGTCTTCATCGTCACAATGCGCATCGAAGCATTGGAACGCATCGAAGGCCGCGACTAGCGACCCGCAACCTGTTTTCACGACTCACGATTCACGATTCACGAATCACGAATCACGAATCACGAGTCACCGGACCCCGCCTTCACGCCGCGGTGGCCGCTCGAATCAGGCCGACATCGGAGACAAGCAATTCCTCGATCGTCGCGCTCGACACGGGACGGCTGAAAAGAAACCCCTGCACCGCCTCACAGCCAAGCGACGCCAGTACCTCGAACTGCTCCCACTGTTCCACGCCTTCGGCAATGGTCCGCAAGTCGAGCGCCTCGGCGAGCGATACGATCGTGCGCACGAACGCCGCATCGTGATCGCCGCGCTGAAGACCCTCGGTGAACGATCGATCGATCTTGAGAATGTCGACCGGGAAGCGCTGCAAATAGGAGAGCGAGGAGTACCCTGTGCCGAAATCATCGATGGCCAGTCGCACGCCCAGTTGCTTGAGCTCCCGCAGCCGCGCCAATGTCGCTTCGGTCTCCTGCATGATCACGGTCTCGGTGATCTCCAGCACAAGGTTTTCTGGCGCCAGCCCGGAAGCCGACAGCGCGCCTTCCACAATAGCCGGCAGACCGGGGTCGGGAAGCTGGCGACCGGAAATGTTGACGGTCACAGTGATCGGCTGGCGAGGACGGGCGGCATTCCATCCTGCTGCGCGGCGGCACGCCTCGCCTAACACGCGCGCACCTAACGGGATGATCATGCCGCTTTCTTCGGCAACGGGGATGAACACCGATGGCGGCACCGTGCCTCGGTCGATGTGCGACCACCGCAACAGCGCTTCGGCGCCGATGATCAGGCCGGTCGCGACATCGACGATCGGCTGGTAGGCCAGACCGAGCTCATTCCCGTCGCCTTCGATGGCACGGCGCAGGTCGGCTTCCAGAGACACGCGTTCGACGATCGCTTCATGCATCCGCGGATCGTAGTGCACCCAGCCTCCGCGGGCCTGTGCCTTCGCCGCATACATGGCGACGTCGGCATTACGCAGCAGCTCGTCCGGCGACTCTCCGCCATGCCATGTCGCTATCCCGACGCTCGCCGACGCCACCACCTCACGTCCGGGGTCGATCTCGATCGGCCTTTCAAGCGCTCGCGTTATGCGCTGAGCCACGATCTCGACTCCCTCCCGACCATTCGGACTGTCAAGGAGCACCGCGAATTCGTCGCCACCGAGGCGTGCCACCGTATCGCAACCGCGCGTAGCGCTCAACAAACGGTCGCCGACGATGCTGAGCAAACGATCTCCAGCGCTGTGCCCCTGCGTGTCGTTTACCGCCTTGAAATTGTCCAAATCGAGGAACAACACCGACAGCAGTTCGCGGTCACGCGCCAGGCGCGCCATCGCGTGGCCGAGCCGGTCAAGGAAGAGCGTACGATTGGCCAGCCCCGTCAAATGATCGTGGAACGCCTGATGGAGCAGCTGCGCCTCGAGTGTCTTTCGTTCGCTGATGTCCTGCACCATTGCGATCAGCCGGAATTCGTTGCGGTCTTCGGCTCGAGAGAGCGTGACCGTACCCCAGCCGACACGGCCGTCCCCGCGAACGAACCGCAGCTCTGCGCTGCCGTTCTCGCGGGCTCCTGAACCGACATCGTGGAGGAGTTCCGCCATCAGGTCGGCGTGCTCGGGCGGTGTGAAGTCCGTCAGACGTCGATCCCTCAGCTCCTCCTGACTCGCGCCGAGGAACTGTTCGAACGCAGCATTCGTGTCGCGTATGGTGGAATCGGCTCCCAGGACGACGATGCCTGTCGCCGAATGCTCGAACACGGCGCGGAAACGTTCATCGGCAGAGCGTGACGCCTCGATCGCGCGGCGTAGCGTACGTTCGTTCCACGCGGTCGCGTACGTGATGACTACGCCGCCGACAATGAGAAGCAGCACCTTCGCGGTTTCGTCGAGCCACGACGTGCCGGTCGTGACGACCGACTCCAGCGGTGACGGCAGCAACGATACCCGCGCCGTGAGCAGGAAGAAGAGCGCAACGACCGCGTATTGCACGGCGACCGTGGCCGACGCCGCCGCTGCACGCCGTGGCGAACCGGTAAAGGGTCGGGCAGCGAGGATGATGAAGTAGGCTGTCCAGATGGGTGACTTGACCGCGAGATCGGGAAGGCCTTGCAGTCCGTAGCCGAAGAGCAGCGTCGATACGGCCGTTATGTCGACGTACGTATTGATCGCCGACAGCGGCTGCCAGGGATATCGCTTGCGATGAAAGCGGAAATGCTGAAAGACCGCCCAGGTGAGCATGGGCGTGAGCACGCCCACGTTCACAAGGTTCAGCTCACGCGTCAGTGCCGGCGCCCAGAGGGCGGCGACGAAGGCCAGCGAAATCAGGACACCGAGACGCACCACGTTCACGGTGCGCTCGGCCGCGATGTACTGCGCCTGAAGCACCGCGGCGGTCGCGGACTCGAAGGGAGATTGTCCCGAAGAAGTGGAGTGGCGCATTGGCACGGATCTTTACTGCAGACGTGTCCGTGCCGCCTCCGTCACATTCGCGGGTTCGTCCCGGGCGCCGTTGGCGCGGGACTGGATGACGTTAGGGGTTTCTTGCCGGAACGGCGGCTTTCAGCGCCTGTTCGCGTACGTTCTCGGGCTCCGGCGTGAAATCCTCACCGGGGTTGATGAACCGGTCGTGCTCAAACCCGTATTGCCGGTCGTACAGCTCTCGATACCGGCCACCTAACGCCATCAACTGGGGGTGGGTTCCGCGCTCGACGATCCGGCCTTCTTCCATGACCAGGATCTGGTCAGCGGTCACGATCGTCGACAACCGGTGGGCAATGACAAACGTCGTCCGGCCGGTGCGCAGCGACCGGAGTCCGTCGCGGATCATCGCCTCACTCTCGCTGTCGAGGCTCGATGTCGCTTCGTCGAGGATCAGGATGCGGGGATCGGCCAGAATCGCCCGGGCGATCGCCACGCGCTGGCGCTGGCCGCCGGAGAGCTTCACGCCGCGTTCGCCGACAATCGTGTCGTACTGCTTTTCCCACTTCTCGACGAATTCATCGACGTGAGCGATGCGCGCCGCGCGGCGCACCGCTTCGTCCGTCGCGTCCGGATGCGCGTAGGCGATGTTCTCCCTGATCGTCCCGTCGAACAGGAAATTGTCCTGCATGACCGCGCCGAGGCTCGCGCGATAGTCCCGCAGCCGGACCGTCGAGAGATCATGGCCGTCAACGAGCACCCGCCCGGACTTGGGCCGATGAAACGCCATAACGAGCCCGATGACGGTGCTCTTCCCCGCACCGCTCGAACCGACGAGCGCGGTGGTCGATCCTGGCGGCGCGCGGAACGATACATCTCGCAGGACGGGCACGTCCGGCACGTATTCGAACGAGACGTCTTCGAACACCACGTCTCCCTCGACGCTCTTCAACGCGGCCCGTCCGGCGTCGTCGGCATCCTCGCGCGCGACGTCGCGGAGTTCGCGGATGCGATCGAGTCCGGCAAACGCCTCGGTGATCTGCGTGCCGATGGACGCGATACCGACAAGCGGCGCTGCCACCATGCCGATGAAGAGGACGTAGGTGATCAGCTCACCCATCGTCATCTGGCCCGACAGGTAGGCGCGCCCCCCCATGATCATGATGAGCACACCGATCATCCCGACGATGAGGTGTGCTCCCGAGCCGACCGCCGACGTTCCGGTAATCGTCCTCTTCACGTTGTGGAACAGTCGTTCGGCGCCGGACGTGAACGTAGCGTCTTCCCGATCCTCGGCCGTGTACACCTTCACGATGCGGACACCGCCAAGTGATTCGCCTAACCGGCCCGTCACCTCGGCGTTGATCACGCTCCGTTCCCTGAAGATCGGCCGAAGCTTCTTGAACGCGATCGCCATCATGCTGCCGAACGCCGCCAGCATAAAGACGGTGAAAATCGTCAGGCTCCAGTTGAGGTAGAGCAGCACTCCCATCGCCAGCACCGCCGAAAAGAGCCCACCGACGAGCTGGACGATGCCCGTACCGACGAGGTTCCGGATACCTTCGGCGTCGGTCATGATGCGCGAGATCAGCTGTCCTGTTTTTGCCGAGTCGAAATACGAGACGGGCAACCGCAAGACGTGATGCTCCACCTCGATTCGCATGTTCGTGATCGCGCGCTGCGCCGTGATGCTTACGACCTGTGACAAGCTGAAGGAGGTGATGGCCTGGATAATCGTCGTGATCCCGGCCAGCAGCGCGATCGGCAGCAGGAGCTGCGTCTGCCGACCTCCCAGAACGTCGTCGATGACGTATTTGGTGCTGAATGGCAGGACCATTGAAGCCATCCGGCTGATCAGCATGAGGACCAGCCCGATCGACAGCGACCGCCGATGCTGCCACATCAGCGCCCGGGCCTCGCCCCAGGCGCGCTTCATGTCCGTCTTGCGGGGCTTTTTTTCCGGGTCCATCTGCTGGGTGCGCTGGGTGGACCTTGAACCTAGCCGCTCGCTCCGGTCCCCCGCGCCGGGCAATCTGGGAGAAACCCCTAGCCGGGGACTCACGTAAGGTCTCCGTCGACTAACCAACCGGGAGAGCACCGCATGTGGAGTCTTATCACGTCTCTGCTTGCCAAAGTGGCGTTGTTGAAATTGTTGCTCAAGACGCTTGGGTCTTTGGGCTGGCTGCTCCCGATTGCCTTCGTCCTGAAACTAGTCGGGTTACCGGTGCTGATCGTGCTCGCGATCCTGGCGGCGCCGATTTTCATCATCCTCGCGATCATAGGACTACCCATCATGTTCGTCATCATTGCCGGTGTTCTGCTGCTGGTCGGGTTCTTCTTCATCCTTTCGATGGGCCTCCTCGTTCTCAAGATCGCGATCCCGATCCTTCTCGTGTATTGGTTGATCCGCTGGTTTTTCCGGAACGGGAAGAACTCCATCGACCCGGCGGTTGACTGAGTATCGGGCGGGTCACGCCTTGACGGTGTGACCCGCCTTACGGAGCACCTCAACGGCCTTCGGCAGGACCGCTTCGCCCACCAGCACGTAGTCGGTGTCGTAGGTCGACACCACGAAGACCGGTACGTCAGCATCAGCGAGCGGCGTCGTCAACGAAGCCAGCACCCCGGTAAGGTGGAACGGGAGCGCGCCCTCGACGCGCAACGCGCGAAACCTTCGTTGCGCGGTCAGCCCTTCGGGAAGCCGGGCCTCCTCACATACCAGTGAATCCTCGTCTGCCGTTCGCGTGAACGACAGGAAATTCGAGGTCGCCGCCCACCAGGGCATTCCACTTCCCGGCTCGAGTTGAACGACTGCGAGCAGGGGTTGCAGAAGCTCGAGTGTGAGGGATTGCGTCATTCAGGGGCTGGGCGCGTTGCCGAAGATCCCACGAACGTTGGTTGCGGATCTACGCTAAGGGGAGAGCGAATTGTCGCGAATCCTGATGCTCGGAACCGAAGACTCGACAGCTCCGACCCGGTCGTGAAATTTGCGAAAATCTCAACAGTCTTCGCGAGAATTCGCGTCTAAAACTCGTGGGATTCTGGGCAACGAGACTTGGCAGGAAGTCCGCATGAGATGCGTTGGTTGATTAAGATCAGCGCGTGTTCGTACCAAAGCTCGTCACGACCCTCAAGGACTACAACCGGCAGCAATTCGCGAACGACCTTACGGCGGGAGTAATCGTCGGGATCGTGGCGCTGCCGCTGGCGATCGCGTTCGCGATAGCCAGCGGTGTCTCGCCAGAGCGAGGACTGATCACCGCCATCGTGGCCGGATTTCTGATCAGTGCACTCGGTGGGTCGCGGGTTCAGATCGGTGGTCCCACCGGCGCGTTTGTCGTCATCATCTACGGCATCGTTCAGAAGTACGGGCTCGAGGGGCTCACCGTAGCGACGCTGATGGCGGGCGTCATGCTCGTCGCGATGGGACTCGCTCGACTGGGCTCGGTCATCAAGTTCGTCCCGACGCCGCTGGTGACCGGATTCACGAGCGGGATAGCCGTCATCATCTTCTCGAGCCAGGTGAAAGATTTTCTTGGCCTGCGCATGGGCGACGTGCCGGCCAATTTCATCGAGAAGATCGTCGCGTACTCGGAGAACGTTCGGTACGTGAACGTGCAGGCGGTGGGCCTGGGAGTGCTCGCCGTCGCGATCATCCTGCTCTGGCCACGCGTGAGTCGCAAAATCCCGGGACCATTCGTCGCGCTCCTCGTGACGACCGCTCTCGCGTATTACGCGAAGCTCGACGTCGAGACGATCAGTTCGCGCTTCGGTCCGCTCACGGCAACGATTCCGGCGCCCGTTTTCCCGCGACTCGGTGTCGAGGAGCTAACCGCGCTCGTGGCGCCCGCATTCAGTATCGCGCTGCTCGGCGCGGTGGAGTCGCTTCTCTCGGCCGTCGTCGCCGACGGAATGATTGGCTCGCGGCACCGCGCGAACATGGAGCTCGTGGCCCAGGGCGTGGCGAACATCGCCAGTCCGCTGTTCGGTGGAATTCCCGCTACAGGCGCGATCGCCAGAACGGCGACGAACGTGCGCAACGGCGGTCGCACGCCCGTTGCCGGAATTATTCACGCGCTGACACTGCTCCTGATCACGCTCTTCTTCGGTCGCCTGGCCGGTCTCATCCCGCTCGCCACGCTCGCCGCAATCCTGGTGGTAGTGGCCTACCACATGAGCGAATGGCGATCGTTCCGCGAGGAATTACGGGCTCCGAAGAGCGACGTCGCTGTTCTGTTAGTCACTTTCTTCCTTACCGTCGTGGTTGACCTGACGGTGGCGATCGAGATCGGCATGGTGTTATCGGCCTTCCTCTTCATGCACCGCATGTCGGAGGTCACGGCCGTCAACGCGGTCACGCAACAGATCGCAAGAGAAAGTCGCGACGAAGGTGATGTGCCGCTCTCGGAACTCACGTCGCGATCCGTCCCCGAAGGCGTGGAAGTATTCGAGATCAGCGGAGCTTTCTTCTTTGGCGCTGCCGAGGTGTTCAAGGAGACGTTGACGCAACTCGGCCGTAAGCCGAAGGTCCTGATCATCCGCATGCGCGACGTCTCACTGCTCGACGCCACGGGGTTGCGCGCGCTGCGTGACGTGATTCGCCGAAGTCACTCCGAACGAACGCTCGTGCTGATCGCCGAGATCCACGCGCAGCCGATGGCGGCGTTGGAGCGTTCACCCGCCTTTGAGGAACTGGGCGAGGGGCAGATCTACATGACGCTCGAGGACGCGCTGGATCGCGCCCGCGAGCACATGGCTTCGCGCCATCCAACGCCGGCAACTGCTTTTCCGGCGGCGAAGCGCTAACCGGGCGCGTTTCCGAAGATCCCACGCGTTTCCGAAGATCCCACGAATTTTGGTCGCGGATCTGCGCTAACGAGAGCGAATTCTCGCGAATCTTACCCGTTGGAGCAGACTACTCGATAGAACTTTGCTTCGGGACCGAAATGGAGAATCAGCGCGACTTCGAGTTTGGTCGCGCGCAAATAGTTCGTTACTTGGCGTTTCGTGAACGGCGCCATAACCACCGTTGACTTGACCTCAACGATGACTTTTTCGTCGACGATCAAGTCGGCTCGGTGATGGGTAAGGAAGTCCCCCTTGTACGTGATCGGGATTGGTACTTCCCGGCCGACCGCTCTCGCTCGAGCAAGAAGCCCCCGTTCCAGGGCAAGCGAATAGACGTTCTCGAGGAAGCCGTATCCGAGGGTGTTGTATACCTCGAAAAACGCCCCAATGATGGCGTTCGTCGATTCTCGTTCCAGCAGGGTGATTTCAGTCATGCCGCGAGCATTCACCCGGCACGTCAGATCGCCGTCACACCAAGTTTAAGATTCGCGAGAATTCGGCTATTTTTTCGCGAGAATCGGCGTCTAAACGTCGTGGAGCTTTCGGGAGCGAGCCGTAACCGATAATCCCGCAGGACTCCGTGATCTCGCCTCCCTAGACGCGAGGCAGGCGCGGGACGTCGCCGCGACCGGCGGAAACGCCGAGTCCAACGGCCAGGCCAAACGTGAGCGCCGTGCCTACTCCGACGATTGGAAGAAACGCGGCCACCAGCGCGCCCACGAAAAACGCACCGGCACCCGCCATGAGCGGCGCGAGCGGGTGGTTCACGGCATCCACGTAGCGGAGGCGTTCGCTCACGAAGGCGCGGGCGCGCGAATAACCGAGAATTGCAACGGCCATGGAAATGGCGAGGCCGAGAAGCAGAGAGAACATTCCGAATTCCTCCAGGACTGACGTGGCGCCGAGCGCGCTTGCGTGAACTACGGCGTACTTCCTCAGTGGTTTCGCCGAGCCGGCGGACGCAGCCGGCAGGCGGAACGCCACCAACATGTTACGACTTGTTCAGACAGTCGTGTGTACTTATGCATTCACCATGCATAAAGTCGCACACGTTCCGGCTCCGCGCATCAGGCGCCCCACCACGCGATCGCACCTCAGTGCGACGCACGTGGTGCGGCCTGCGCGCGCCGGTGACGTCGCTGCCATACATGCCCTGGTCAGGCGCTATGCGTCGAAAGGCGCGTTGCTGCCCCGAACCCCGACCGATATCCGCAAGGCGATCGATGATTTCGTGGTTGTCGTCGACGGCAACCGACGCGTGCTCGCCTGCGCCGCGCTTTCCTGCTACTCCGAATCCCTCGCCGAGATCGGCTCGGTCGCGGTGGCGAAAAGCGCGCAGGGAAAGGGACTCGGCACCATGGCGGTTCGCGGTACCGAAGCACAGGCCCGCGAACGCGGGATCATTGAACTGTTCGCGATGACGTCCGCCGAGCAGTTCTTCGAGTCACTCGGCTACGAGCGCTCCTCGGTCGAACAGTATCCGGACAAGCTCGCCCGTTATGAGCAGCTTCGCGCCGCCGGCGTCGACGTGGTGGAACGGTCGTGCTACCGCAAGGTGCTTACCTGGATCGATCGTTCCCGCGACCAGGCGCCGACGGCACAGCCACAACGGCAACAGCGTCGCCGCGCGGCGAAACAGACAAGCGCGTAATTCCGGTCAGGCCGTGCGACGAGAGGTCGGCGACAGTTTC
>Ga0209485_1000060_pt1 | contig 34917 bp, 33 predicted proteins | sample NCAS100_FD_187516 | JGI IMG/M metagenome (GOLD analysis project Ga0209485, IMG submission 187516) | Agricultural soil microbial communities from Utah to study Nitrogen management - NC AS100 (SPAdes) (version 2) | ecosystem: Environmental > Terrestrial > Soil > Agricultural land | place: USA... | reverse complement strand
GGTTCCAATAGCCTCCAGCAACTTACTGGTTCCAATTTTTCGGGAAAGTACAAACTACCTTAAATTCCTTCGTAAATTGTTATCCTCTATCTTTAGACGCAGTTCTTCATTTGCCCGCATTCGCTTTGTAGTGAATTACTCGCACCGTTTCGAGTAACACTAATCCGTCTGTGATCATTTGGTCCAATAATGGTAAGAATTGTTCAATCTTTTCCAGGCTATCTGCGATCTCGATAACCATCGGCAGATCTTCCGAAAGCCGCAAAATCTTCGCAGTGTGGAGCACACTGTGCTTGCCAAATCCCATGACTCCACGCGTAACCGTGGCACCTGCGAGCCCAGCTTCCCTAGCCTTCAGAACGATAGCCTCGTAGAGCGGGTGGTGTCCGTGCCTGTCACTTTCCCCAACAAAGATCCGCAAGAGATATCCATCCTCAGGTATGTGCATCGGCTCTCCTTATACAATTCTGGCTACAGTGTATCCCGCCCAAACTAATAGCAGACCAACGAGATTCGAAGCGGTTAGATTCAGGATCGCGAATCCGAATTCGCCATCCTTTAGTAAAGTAAACGTCTGCAATCCGAAGGAAGAGAATGTGGTGAACCCACCTAAGAATCCGATCAAGATCGCTGCTCGCGCCGTTTGATTCACGAGAAACCGCTCCTCAAGCAGATAGAAAAGCAGACCCACAAGAAAGCAGCCGACTAAGTTAACGACAAGCGTACCCATCGGAAATGTCTCACCGTAGCGTTTGGCGACTACACCTGACATCCAGTACCTACTCAGAGTGCCGATGAAACCAGCCACACCAATCAGAAATAGTTTGCTCATCAATTCTCCTTAATAATCAAAACTCCTAATCACTCGTGCACGGCGTGCCGAAATGATCAGGAGTCATCAACCCTCTCAGGTGGTTATATGGCGAACTCCATCGCTTATGTCACTGTTTTAACAATCGCTCAACGGCAGTGTCATCGCAAAAATATCCTGTGGATATAATGCCACAATGTTGGCGCTTCGAATCTGTGCTGCATTACGCGCTGGTGGGAAATCGTTGATCAAAGACGCGACGACATTCTTGAAGCCGCAGTTGCTTTGCACAAAAAGTGAGTTTTTGGAAGGAGTCTTCTCTGCGGTCCTCGGTGTATCTCTGCTTTCTCTGCGTTTTACCGTCATTTCGACGCAGAGCCCGCAAAGATATACAGAGGGGCCGCAGAGATGAATCAGATATGCGACTTTTTGTGCAAAGCTAGCCGCAGTCAAATACCTACGGAAGAGTATTAAGGCAAAAATGGGAAAGCACGCATTTACGAAGGACGGGGCAATCGATTATGCTTTGGGGGCTTTCTTTTGAAACTCCCGCGACTGCATAACAAAATCGAATGCCCCCTCCCTCGTACCCCGATCGCGCCGCTCTCGTCGTGGCGCACCCAAGTCACGAACTGCGTTTGCATGGTTGGTTGGAACAGGCCCAGCCCTACGTCTGCGTCTTGACCGACGGCGGTGGTCGCTCAGGTGAACCGCGTCTGGAACGAACAACCGAGGTGTTGTCCCGTGCCGGCGCGACGCAAGGCGCCATCTATGGACGACTCTCCGATTTAGACGTTTACGCTGCAATCCTCAACAGAGATGCCGGCCTCTTCGCTGGGATTGTCGAAGAGTTGGTTCAAAATTTTGTCAAGCAGCGCATCGAGTATGTGGTGGGCGATGCTGCCGAAGGTTATAGCGTCACTCACGATATCTGCCGCGTGATGATCGGCGCCGCGGTCGAGATAGCAAAACATCGCTATGGCCATCACGTAGAGAATTTCGATTTTGTCGTAGTTGGACCACCCGACGAATGCCACGACGACCTGCGCGAGAAGGCCGTTTGGCTTCAGTTGGATGACGAGGGGTTCGCGCGCAAAGTTAAAGCGGCATTAGGCTACACGCCCAAACTCGCCAAGGACGTCGAAGCCGCATTAGCGGGCGAACCGTTTCGCGGTGTCTTGCGGTTCTCGCAACCGCAACTGGCCGGGGACGTTGATGTCGACGTAAGCGCATCCGTGCGGGACGGCGTGGCTTCGCACCCGGCGTTTAAGAAGCAACATCAGCAGCTTGTCGATGGGCTACCTCTGGACGCATATCGAATCGAATGCCTAAGGCCAGTCGACAACCAGGCCGGGACGCATTGGACCAACCACAATCGTCCGTTTTACGAGTTGTACGGTGAGAAACTGGTAGCCGCCGGGCGCTACGAGAAAGTCATACGTTACGAGGAGCACATGTTGCCTCTCGCCCAGGCAATTCGTGCGAAAGCGAAAAGAGAAGAACGTTGCGTGGGCTCCGCATCCTGATCACGAACCACTTCCTGCGCGGGCGCACGGGATCGGAGCTTTACGTCTGTGAGCTGGCGACGAACCTGCTTCGTCGCGGCCACAGTCCCATCGTTTACAGTCCACAATTGGGTCACACCGCACGCGAACTGCGCTCGGCGACCGTGCCCGTCGTCGATAACCTCGACGCGATCGGATCCGCGCCCGACCTCATTCACGGACAACATCACGTAGAGACGATGTCGGCGCTGCTTCGTTTTCCCAACACGCCGGCGGTCTTCATTTGTCACGGCTGGTTGCCGTTCGAAGAGACGCCGCCGAAACATCCGCGCATCCTGCGCTACGTAGCCGTCGACGATACGTGTCTTGATCGACTCGTTTCGGAAAACGGCATTGCAGAGGAGCGCGTTGAAGTGATCTTGAATTCCGTCGATCTCGAACAGTTTCTCCCGCGCGCGCCCTTGCCCGCACGGCCGGCGCGCGCGTTGGTCTTCAGTAACGGAGCGAAAGAGACAACGCACCTCGGTGCGGTGCGCGAAGCGTGCCGCAGACGCGATTTGTCTCTCGACGTCATTGGCTCAGATGCAGGCAACGTCGCTACCCGGCCGCAGGATGTTTTGGGCCAATACGACATCGTGTTTGCGAAGGCGCGCTGCGCACTCGAGGCAATGGCGGTCGGATCGGCGGTGGTGCTTTGTGATATCAAGGGTGCCGGTCCGATGGTTACCGCGAACGAGTTAGACGGACTGCGCCGTTTGAACTTCGGTATTCGCACTCTGCGAGAAGAGATAGACGCCGACGTGTTGGAGAAGGAGATTGCGCGTTACGATCCAGCAGACGCGGCGACGGTGTCGCAGCGGATTCGCAGTTCCGCCGGACGTGAAGCCGCTATCGATCAGATCGTCGCGCTGTACGAAGAGGTGATAAGCGAGTTTGAAACGGGTGGTCCACGCGATCCAGATGCGGAAGGCCGTGCGGAGGCGGCTTATCTGCGTGACCTCAACCGCCATTTCGAAATTGAACGCAATTCGATCTTGCAGTCGCGAACCTTCGTCTGGCGCCAGCGAATGCTCACCTTGCCGGTCGTCGGTCCAGTGTTGCGCGCGATCGCCCGCCGCTTCTGGGAATAGCCTTTCAGAGATGCTTTGCACGAAAAGTGAGTTTTGGGAGGAGTCTTCTCTGCGGTCCTCTGTGTACTCTGCTTTCTCTGCGTTTAACCGTCAATTCAACGCAGAGGCCGCAAAGATACACAGAGCGCCGCAGAGAAGACATCTGGATCAGAATGCGACTTTTTGTGCAAAGCCTTTCAGAGATCTGACAATTTCCAAAGTCCGAGTATCTTGCCGAAAAACCGTGCCTCGTCCTCCGGAACTTTTTCGTGGATCTGGCTGATTGGCGGCGGAAAGTTGAACGGTGGCAGTGTGAGGTTTAGCGGACGAAAGTCTCCGGTGCGAATGTTTTCGTTCCTGCCCCATGCGGGATAGCTATTCGTCAACAGATACGTCGAACCGGTTCGTTTGAAGTTCTTAATCGCCGCAGCAATGTGTCGATAAGAGAAATGGATCAGGCAGTCGCGACACAGGATCACATCGGCGCGCGGAAGTTCGTCACGAGTGAGGTCAAGCAACAGGAACTGCGTTTCGTCGTTGCCGTAAAGTTCGCTGTTGCGTGCGATGAGATCGGGAATGATGTCTGCGCCGATGTACTGCTCGAGGTCAAGCCGCGTGTCTTTCATCCAGTTGAAGTCACCGCACGGGGCGTCAAGAAGAGTGCGCACCCCGATCTCTTGCAACAGACCCGGCAACTCGCGTCGCAGTTTTGCGGTGCGCGTAAGGCTGGATCCCGGTCCTGAAACTGACTCCTCATCACCCCAACGGTTCTCCGCATAAAACGGCGCAAACGTCGACTCCATGTAGGCACGCGGCCTCAGCACGCGGCGCGCGAACTGTTCGGCTGAACGAGCGAATGTCTTGAGTTTTGACGACATCACTTACGGAAACATCTTACCGAACGTTCATGCTTGACTTTACACAAAAGTCGCATTCTGGCGGCAGAGAAGACTCCTCCCAAAACTCAGTAGTGTCTGAGTTTGCCACATTCTCTGCGTGCCTCCGCGGTCCTCCGCGACTCTGCGGTAAGAGAAGCGCGAAACCACATAGACCGCAGAGACGCGGAGCACCGCTGAGTGCGCAGAAAGGAAATTGAGACACCACCCGAAACTCACTTATTGTGCAAAGCATTCCCGCTTCGTAGTACACTCTCCGACGATTTGCCCAGGCTGTAGATCACGCAGGAGGATTCCCCGCTTGAAAAACAAGTTCCGCCTTTTGTCCACCTTAGTGCTCTTCCTTCTCATTGTTGGTTCATCAGCTGTCATCAAAACGACGGCGACGCAAGACCAACCAACCATTGCCAAAGACTCAATCCAGATCAGAGCGTTCACCTTTAATGTTTACAAAGGCAACTACGATGTCTGGAGTTGGGTACCGGAAATGAAGTTTCGCGTCAACGGTCCGATCGCCAGCGGCAGTCAGTTGTACGTGCAATACACGCTGCCGACCGGCCCCTGGGTGAAGTTTGACTGCGATACTAACAACACCGAAAAGGGCTACTGGTGGAAGACCGAATGCGGTGGCCGGCAGATTCCCGAAGCGCAGGGTAGCCTGTTCGCCGGCCCGGTCTCGTTTACGATTAAGATGCGCAACGAATTACAAGGAACGGATTCAACCCTCTTCACCGGAAAGATGAAAGTCGGAAAGCACCGCTCCAACGAGCACGGACCCAAAGCTGTGAACAAGTTCGTTTACTACGTGGACCATGACTGGAACCTGCCGATTGGGTACGTCTACTTAACACCCGCCGACGTTCACGGATGGAAGATGCCTGACTTTCATGTTGCCTTCTGGGTTCGTGGCGATGCCTATAAGTTTGATCCGCACCTGTTTTATCAAGGCAAGGAAGTCGGGAAGAAGTTTCTCGACGGCATGGAGGTCGGCAGAGCCGGTTGCGAGGCAGAGGTAGAAAACAACACGACCCATTACGTAGAGGAGACAGTGCCGCAAAAAGCTAAGTGGGCGCGTGTCGAGTGCGACTTTCCAAACATCAAGGGCAGCAACACCACGGGCGAAACAAATTCGCTGTTTGGCGAGATATTTACACTCGCGGCGAATCCGGGCGAGTATGAGTTTAAGCTGCTGTGGAATAATAAGCTGGCGCGGTCAATCAAATTTACCGTGCAGCCGGGTGGGAAGTTTGACAACGGCATTGCCACGAGCAATCAGCTTGGTAGCGACCGCGTGATTGTTCCAGTGCAAATCATTGGAGATCAGGATGGTACGTGGAACAAAACTTCCTGGCAATCTGAAGCGTTTTACGGCAATCCACTGAAAGGTTTTACCGCGTTACCGTGACCTCTCGATTGGAAACCACGAATTTAGCTCAACGTCCGGTGCACCGTCACGAAGAGCTTGCGAACAGCGTCAGTCACGGATTGGCGCTGGTGCTTGCTGTGGCTGCGTTGCCGGTGTTGATCTTATCCGCAGCGAAAGCCGGTAGCACGGGGTTTACGTTGGGCGTAGTGGTGTTTGGAGCGACGATTATCTTTTTGTATTTAGCGTCGACGTTGTATCACTCGTTAACGCACATACGGGCGAAGCAGTTTTTCCGCCAAGTGGACCACTGCGCAATCTTTTTGCTGATTGCGGGATCTTACACGCCGTTCACGCTTGGTGTGCTGCGTGGTCCATGGGGCTGGACATTGCTAACGATCGTTTGGGTACTGGCAGTGGCGGGGATCGCGATGAAACTAATCACGGGTCACCGTCACTGGTGGTTTTCGATCGGCCTCTATGTCGTGATGGGATGGTTGGCGATTGTGGCAATTAAACCGATCCTGACCCTCGTTCCGCTGCCGGGAATCCTGTTGATTCTGGCAGGCGGAATAGCGTACTCAGGCGGCCTCGCCTTCTTCGCCGCGCACCGGCTTCGCTACAACCATTTCATCTGGCACCTCTTCGTCATGGCCGGAACGCTCTGTCACTACCTCGCCGTACTTTGGTATGGCCACTCCAGCGTTTAGTCACCACATCAGGATCTGTTTCGCGACTGTCGATGTGATTGCGGGGGGCTTTGCCGGGTGATGTGCGGCGGGGCTTTGCCCCGCCGTGAACAGATAAATGAATAAGCTCTTGTCCGGCGGGGCGGAGCCCCGCCTCACATCAGGCGGCGAAGCCGCTACGCTGGTATGGCCACTCCACTGTTTAGTCACCACATCAGGATCTGTTTCGCGACTATCAATGTGATTGCGGCTTTGCCGGGTGATGTGCGGCGGGGCTTTGCCCCGCCGTGAACAGATGAATGAATAAGCTCTTGTCCGGCGGGGCGAAGCCCCGCCTCACAACAGGCGGCGAAGCCGCTACGCTGGTATGGCCACTCCAGCGTTTAGTCACCACATCAGGATCTGTTTCGCGACTATCAATGTGATTTGCAGCGGCGAAGCCGCTCCGTACGGATCATTTCGCTTTGTAGTTGAACGAGATCCTCGTCTCCTCATCCATCACCAACGTGCGAACAAAACGGTAAGACCGGCCGCTCTTCGGTACGTCGATACGGACCGGAAGTATGCCGGCAACGCGCCGCTGCAAGTTGGTTACGTTCGCCGACGGCGTCGATAGTTGCGCCGCGCGGCTCTGCCGAGCCTGCTCTTCCAATCTTCTTACGCCGTCTAAGGTTATATTGCTGCCCGCGCTCGTGACGGTAACGGTCTCGGCAACAGCACCGGGCTGGAGTGTCGTTCCGACGAGGCCCGGTTGGAGCGTATACAAACTAAGTTCGTGCTGCGTTGGATTGAAACCAGGTGCAACTACGGTAACGCGAGTCGGACCAGGTGATGCGTTCGCAATAACCCACCGCCCTTCCGAATCAGCTTTGGTAGACGTTGTCGCACCAGTCTGATTGTTGACGACGGTCACGTTAGCACCGGCAATGACAGCACCATTTTGATCAGTGACGATGCCGCCAACCTGTCCCGGCTGCAAGTTGCTTAGCTCAATTTCGTTTTGAACTGCGACGTTTGCATCCATGTCATCGAAGTTCTCGAAATTCGTTGCCAGCATGTCTTGGGTAGCAGCGGGCAAGTACTCCGCTGGGGTTGCGTTGCCGGCAAACTGTTTAACCTCCAAACGATCCGGTAGCGACACTTCCCACGTCAGCAAGTTGATCGGAATATCGAGTTTCGGCAGGCCCATGTCGTACTTCCCGTTCTTGCTGAAACGAGTTCCCGTATTGTGATAAACGAACGACACGGTGTAGGCGCGTGAAGAGTCAAGCCCATTGCGAAGCAGCGGCACACGACTGCCGTCAGGGCCCTGCACCGGTTTCACGCGTTGGCCTTCAACTTCGGTCGAAAGCAGTTGCGCGCCAGCGGGCAACTCAATCTTCACAAACGGTTGCGCATGATTGCGGACGCGGAGTGTGACCTCCGTTAACGACTTTCCTTCCACGGTGGTGAGCGTCGTGACGGTCGCGCGCTCAGCAACTGCCGACAAGATGCTTGCGTCGGGAAACTGCGTCCACTCGAGGTTTAGTTTCGGCGCGTCGCTCGCGCGACGGTTGTAACGAAACGCCGCCTGCAACGGGAAGTGCGTTAACGATCGCGTAATCGCCGCAGCTTCACGCACGTCCATTCGCCGCAATCCACCGGACTCCTTCGCGACCTGCTCCATCGCGCCCACTCCTTCAACCAGCAACTCACCCGTTTCGCGTTGCGCCCCCGCGAAGGCGAGCAGTGGCGCTTCGACTTTCGTATCGCGGTTGGTGCGTTCGATCGCGATCAGAAACTGATGACTTCGCTTCGTGGAATCGTGAACTCTCAGCATCAATGTGCCATTAACGACCTCGTGTGATTCAAGTGTCGTACCGGAGGCAGCGGTCAAGTCATAGCCGGCGGGCAGCGCCATCTTAAACTCCGCGGCCTCACCCTGAATCACAGTCACGTCGCCAAAAGCAGTGAGTCTCACCTGTGAATCGCCCACGGAAACAACGGTCTTCACATCAGACAGGAAGCGCACTTCTCGTTGAGCGACCGGCGCTGCGATCTCTCTCGTGGTCCACCACACGCGTGCCGGTTTGCCCGGTTCGAGCGCTGCTTCGACGATGGTGTTTCCATTCGCCGACGTGCGACTTGTAACCAAACCGGGTTCGATGCGAACGTTTGCGTGATTGCCAGGCAGCTCCAACGTCAATAGCGAAGTGCTGGCGAGCGGCACAGGCAAAACAAAAGACGCGCGTCCGGCGTCGATCGTCAGACCCGATGCGATTCCTAGTGATACTCCAAACGGACCTGGACCACTCAGTATTGCTGCATGCGCTGGTCCTTCCTGAAGCAACGGCAACGGAATTCCTGGCGGATTTCCTGATCGACGCGCTTCGAGAATCGTGAGTCCGGTCGTGAGCGGCGCCTTTACGTTCCCATCTTGAAGTACTGAGCCGTCGATCTCTACTGTGCCGACGAGCGTTTGATTTACGAGCTTGAGTTTGAACGCGGCGCGCGTCAGAACAAACGGCAAGGGCGCCGCATCCTCTGGTTTTGGTTTGCGAGACGCGAGATCGACCAATCGGTCGTATTCAGCGAGTGAAAGCGTCACGGTGCCGGAGCCTCCCGGCGCTGGAAGCACCGCGTCAACGGGTGAATTGCGGTTTTGACCATAAGCGGTAATAGTCAAAAACAAAATCAGAATCAATGATGCTTTCATCACTCGCCTCTCTTTCTGTCACGGGTGAAATCAAGTTCGACTGCGGGCACCTGGTTCTCGCTGGTTAGCTCCGAAATGAGAAAGATCGAAGGACCAAAGTGCGGGAACGCAAACCGCAGTGGAAGATTGCGCGCCGGCCTGGCGCTGTGTTTCTGCACTGGCAATTTCGAAACGAGGTTCTGAGTGAGTGACGTCATTTCTTCAGGTCGTCGCTCGGCTTGTGACTGAACTGGACGCGGGTTGGAACGCAACGCTTCTGATTCGGCTTCTACGAAATGAGCAACCCGAAAACTTCCTGACAACCCAGGCGCGGCCGATAATCGAAACAGCGGTGGGTGATGGACCAGCAATCGCGACTTCGAGATTGGAAGATCCACGGAGACGAGCGCCAAGCGCGTGCGCCCCTTGTCAGACCACGAAGGCGCGCGATCGAGATAAGAGATCTCTACGACGAAAGCCGGCGCCTCTTCTCCGCTTTTTGACTTTTCAAGTGGCAACAACAGCGAGCCGTCAGCTCCACGACCGGGTCGAATCGGACGGCCGGCAACCATGGCGCTCCACAACACCGCCGTCGGCGGCAAATTCAGTTTCAAAAAGTTTCGCTGATTGTTTCTGATGGCGAAGCGCGATTGGACCAGCATCTTTCCATCCGCAGCGATCAGCGCGTTGTACTCGGCCTCGTCCACGTTTGCCGCGAGCACGGCTTGCGGCGTGTAACGCGCCACGTTTAACGATAGTGTGCGCGGTGACTGCCCTTCTGCCGGCAACATGCGAAACGCGATGAGCGACGGCGACGGCCGGCTCGAGATCAATTGGCCCAGCTCGCCCGCCTCGGCTTCTTCGAGACCATTGGCTTTTCGCTCTTTGATCTCGCCTGCGCCAAGCACTTCGACAGCGACGCCACCGGTTTCACGTTCAGCTAACGGTAAACGAATGAGCGGGACGTCCAACTGCCCGGCACGCGGAAGATGCAGCTCGCCGGTTAACGTAAACCTCACAGTGTTTGCGACGGCTTCGATGAACGAGACCTTCAGTTCGCGATTGGAAACGTCCCAATCAGCCACCATCGCGCCACTCACCTGGTTGACATTGAATGAAGCCGGTAGTTGGACCACCGCTTCCTGTGCGAGTCCCTGTACGACTTCAAGCTGCACTTCGGCGGTAATTTGCGTTGCGTCTTCGCCAAGGCCGACGAGTTGTGTGACAACACCGCGAAGCCGGAGTGGTTGATTAGCGCGCGCGTCGTCCACGCGGCGGCGCCACGCGAACGTCAACGGCTCTCCGCCTTTGCCGTTCGCTTTCCAACGACTTCCCGTCGACGCTTCCGTGTGGTCCAACAACAAACCGCCCGTGACTCGCACATCGACGCCCTGTCGCATAAGTTCGACAGTGGCATGTGATACGGCAGAGTTGCTGACAGGAAGATGAAGAATGTCTGTTCCGGCAACGGTCGTGACGGGCGCGACGATCTTTAACGTCAACACGAATCGTCCCGGCTTCGACAGCAAAAGATCGAAACCGCCTGGGCCTTTCTCTTTTGGGCGAGTGACGAGATTAACGGGCTTGCCGTCGAGTTGCGCATCGCGGACCATCAAACCTTCGGGCAGCGGCAGACGCACCCAGCCATTCTTGATCACGTCGACCGTGAGCCGAGCTTCACCGGACGCAAGGTCGCCATCAATTTTCAGATCGTAATCGATGCGACTCAGTGTTGCTTCGACAGGTGGCGGTGGCGGTTCTCGCGGTTCAGTTTTTGAAGCCGCATGCTTTAGCGCTGCGTAGTCGTCTACGGGCAGCACAACCCAACCGGGTCCGGTGCTCGAAGTTGTTTGAGCTGATGTGATGGCAAAATTCAGAAAGAGCAGTAAGAACAGACAAACCGACGCTGGAAGACGCATCGTGATTCTCCTTTGCAGATCGGTGCGGTATTGAGGACACACTTCGACTAGCACGGCGGTAACGAAATCGCCGCCGGTGATCAATCCCGCACTTGTGTTCTAGTAGAGACCTGAGGCTGGGGTTCCCATCGAGTGTCGCAGCCTAAGATGCAATAGGGTTGTCCAAAGTTGGATTAGCGGTTGAGAACTACATCTTTTCGGGTGTAGGTTTAATCGCATGAGACCGACACGAATACCGCGAGTAAAGATCTGTTGTATTGCCAGCGTTGCCGAAGCGTGGATGGCAATCGAGCATGGCGCGTCCGCGATCGGATTGGTGTCGGCAATGCCGAGTGGACCTGGGCCAATCCCCGACAACTTGATCGCCGAAATCGCCGCGACAGTGCCGCCGGGCGTCAGTTCGTTTCTGCTGACGTGCGAGCAAGACGTGGATGCCATCGTCGATCAGCAGCGACGTTTGCGCGTCAACACGATTCAGGTTTGCGACCGATTGCCCGCGGGTACGCATGGGGTGTTGCGCGAGGCTTTGCCTGGGATTGCTTTAGTGCAAGTCGTGCACGTTACGGGTCCCGAGGCCGTCGAGGAAGCGATCGAAGTCGCGCCACACGTCAACGCAGTGTTACTCGATTCCGGCAATCAATCGCTGGCGATCAAGGAACTTGGAGGAACAGGAAGGACTCACGATTGGAGTTTGAGCCGCAAGATACGTGAAGCGATTGACGTCCCGTTGTTTCTTGCGGGCGGCTTAAAGCCCGACAACGTCGCAACCGCTATTCAGGAAGTACAACCTTTCGGTATAGACGTTTGTAGCGGTCTGCGTCCGAATGGAACGCTCGACCGCTACAAACTAGCTGAGTTTTTTAGACAGGTTCCAAAGTAATGCCGTATCACTTACGTCTCGGCGTGCCTCTGCGTTACTTTGCGCCTCCGCGTTGAACGCAACCCCGCCGAGACGCAGAGTAACGCAAAGATCCGCAGAGAATACCTAAAACGTAAACTTGACCGCCAGTTGCACCTGACGGGGATCGCCCACACCCTGACGCAGGAAGCCGTCGAAGTTGAACAACCCAGGCGTGACGAGCGGGTTGATGTTGTTCGTGTTGTTAAAGGTATTGAACATCTCGACCACCGGGATGATCGCGTAACGCTCTCCGAACCGGAACGGCCGCTGGATTCGCCAATCAAACGAGAAGTACTCGTTGTCCTTGCGCGCGGCGTTGCGGTTCGTTGCGGTGCGAACGCCGCCCGGAGTGATCGGTTGAGCGGTCCTTCCCTGCACGCGGAAGTTGCCTTCCAATCCCCAACCCATCTCGATAAACGTAAAGAAGTTGAACTTGTGACGGATGTCGCGATCGGAAAGCGCGTAGTCGAGTTGCAGGTTGTTGATATCAAACGCGCGATCGGTAAACGGATCGCGTTCGTTTGAATCGTCGTCCCTATCTTTGGCAAACGTGTAGTTCCACTCGAGTTGATAACGCCTGCTAAACCGCTTGCGCATGCCGGCAGTGAATCCGTTATAGACCGACTTGCCGACAGAGCTCGTTACCATCGTCTCACCCAGGAACGGCGCGAAGAAATTGTTGCGATTGATATTCAGGAATCGCGTCAGATGAACACCCTTCGAATGCGTGAAGTCGAGGTAGAGCGACCAGTCGGTAGCGACCTCCTGTTCGAAACCGACGTTGAAGGTGTAGATGCGGGGGTTTTCGTAATCGCGACTAAACACGCGCACGCCGCTGAAGCACGGGAACGGATTGCTGATTGGTCCCGCTACACAGGGTGTGACTGTTGATGGCGGTGTGACGACATCCGGCCACACTGGTCCCGGTACGCCGGACGAGATGATCGGCGTGTTCAAAAAGATCGTCTGTTGCTGCACACCGTTCGTCGTGATGGATCCGACTTGCGAAAGCATGTTCTGGCGCGCGTAGTAGATGCCGGCGCTGGCGCGCAACACTGATTTGCCTTCCTGCGAAATGTCCCACGCTAATCCGAGACGCGGCTGCCATTGGTTTTTCTGATCGGGTAGCGTTCCGTCAGACGGGAAACGCGGGTCGTTCAGAAAGATGCCGTACGCGGTGTTTTGCGGCGCCACTACCGGTTCGGGAAGGAGCTGTGCTTCCCAGCGCAGACCGTAGTTGAGCGTGAAATGGGGCCGGATCTTCCACGAGTCTTGGGCGAAGAACGCAATGTCTTCGTTGGTGATCTTCGAGAAACCAGCTGCGTCGGTTGCTGGACCAGTCAAACCCGCACCCTGCAAATACAGGAGCAGTGGACCACCGCTAGCCGTCGTTCCCACCGGGCAACTTGCAGGCGCCGTTACGAAGGAACCGTCCGAACAGCCCACGGTGTTTGGTCCAAAACCGCCCGCAGCCGCCGGCGATGCATAACGCAGGAATCCGGTGACGCTGTCGAAGATATAGCGACCGGTGAAGAATCCACGGAATACCTGATCATTCAGCGTGTGCAGCCATTCGCCCCCAACTTTGATCGTGTGATTGCCGGTGATGATCGAGAAGTTATCTTTGACTTGCGTACGCCAAAGCAGTTCGTCAACGTTCGGTTCGAGAAAGAACGGGTTGCCGAAACGGAACGTGGTCACGAAGCCCATCGCCGTATCAGCAGGAATATTCGAAGGGATCGCGGAACGCGGTCGCAGCTCGCGAGAGTAAGAGAAGTGGGCCTCGTTCAACTTCGTCGGGGAAATCGTGGTGAAGAGATTTGCGCGTACGACGTTGATCTTCGATGGACCCTCGATACCGTTCGCGGAGTTTCCGTAAGTGGAAACATCAAAAGTCTGGTTAGTGTTTTTCGAATAGTCGAAGTTGTACGAGACGTCGAGTAGGTTCGCGTCGTTGAGCTTAAAACTGCCTTTCGAGAAGAATGCCTGGTTGTTGATCTTGTGGCTGATCGGCAGTCCCTCTTCCTGATTACGTGTTGTTCTCAAGAAATTGATCAGCGCGAGGCGTTGGCAATCATCGCTGCCGTTGATAAGTGCCTCGTTGGCGAGAATCGTCGGTGCGCCGATCGGGCACGGCGTTCCTATCGGTTCGCTGAGGTTCGCGCGCGTCAGGTTTTCGTTGATGCCTTCGAAAGCGAAGAAGTAAAAGGCGCGATCTCGTTTGATTGGACCACCGATGGTGAAGCCGTACTGCTCGCGGTGAAAGTCTGTGAGCGGCTTGCCGTCGGACGTGTTGGCAGTCAGCGCTTCGAGACGTTGAAAATAAAACGCGCTGCCGTGGATCTCGTTGGTCCCTGATTTGGTGATGACGTTGATGATTCCGCTGGCCGTGCGTCCAAACTCCGCGCTCGCGCCGGTGGCTACGACCTGAAACTCTTTTACTGCTTCGAGCGTGATGTCGATTGCAGCTCGCTGCCCGCCGAGTTGCTCGCCGAAGAAGCCGTTGTTGTAGTCGCCGCCGTCGAGACTGACGTTATTGAAGATTCCGCGTTGACCGGAGAAGTTGATCTCGTCGCCGTCGGGACCTTGCGTGATGCTGACGCCGGGCGTCAACGTGAGCAAGTCTTCAAACTTGCGGCCCAGAATTGGAGTGGTGCTTATGGCAGTCTCGTTCAGGGTGGTACTGACTTCAGTTTTTGATGTGTCGACTGTCGGCGCCGCCGTAACGGTCACTGTTTCCGCAACATTCGAAACTTTCAGCGAAAACGAGAGATCCAGGGTCTGGCCCACGGTTAGGGTGACGTTAGGATCTTGTGTGGTCGCGAAACCCTGTTTCGCAATCGTGACGGAGTACCTGCCCGGCTGGAGTTGGGGCGCATTGAAGCGACCTTCCTCATCAGTGGTCAGGGTTCTCGAAATATTCGTATCTACATTCTTAATTTCGACGTTTGCACCGGGCACGACTGCGCCGTTTGCGTCCAGCGCGGTACCTCGTATTGTTCCGGTTGTGATTTGACTCTGGGCGCTGGCCGTTAGTGCGATAAGTAAAGTAAGTAAAAGGGTTGCAATGGGGTACTGAAGTCGGGGGAAGCTGCTGGGAACGGGGGTCGGCATACGGGTCTCCTGGTTGTTTCCGATGGGTTGTTGTGACGGAGAATGAATACCACAGTTGCGGCGATTTGTCTGCGCCGATCTCTGAAAAATGAATCGATTTATGGTAGCCTACCGAAGATTTTACTGAGTGAGGGTTCATTCATTGGCCGCTACCGATAAACGACTCGCGATTAGTGATAAACGACAAGCAATTTTGCGCGCGGCGATAAGTGTGTTCGCCCGCTGCGGTTATTTCAATTCCAAGGTTGCTGACATTGCGCGTGAAGCCGGTGTTGCCGATGGTACCGTTTACCTCTACTTCAAAAGCAAAGAGGAAATTCTGCATTCAATCTTCGATCGCAGCGTGGAAGAAGCGCTGGACGCCGCCAGGAAACGCGTGCAACGGCTTACCGATCCACGTGAAAAACTTCGACAGATCGCGCACATGCATCTCGAACGGCTCGGCGCCGATCGTGATCTAGCCGTCGTCTTTCAGGTCGAACTACGTGGCTCGACCAAGTTCATGGAACAGTTTTCCGCCGCGGGTTTTGCTGAATACCTGACGCTGATCCGATCGACGTTTGAAGAGGGCCAACGTGCAGGATTGTTTCGTACCGATTTGAATGCGCGCGTGGTCGCGAAAGTTTTGTTCGGCGCGCTCGACGAAATGGCCACCAACTGGATTCTGTCGAAACGGCGTTACAAACTCGCACCGATGGCCGACCAAGTGCTGGACATTTTTCTTAACGGAGTGCGGGCGACGTGAAACGTATTAGCGAGAACATCGACACGTTCGCACCGGTTCCCGTCCGACGTCCCATCGCGCCTGGCGAACCGGCGACGCTTGTTGACGTGTTCACGAAGGTGGTGCGCGAGTACAAACGTCCCGACGCGCTCAACTACAAGAAGGACGCACGATGGGTCTCCATTTCTTCTGAAGAAATGATCGCGCGTGCGGAAAACATCGCCGCCGGACTGCATGCGATTGGCGTTCGTCGCGGTGACCGCGTGGCATTGCTGTCCGAAAGCCGGGTGGAATGGACGCTCACCGATGCCGGTTGCATCTTCGGCGGCGTGATCGATGTGCCGATTTATCCGACGTTAATGCCGCCGCAGGTCCGCTACATTTTGAACGACTCCGGAGCGTGCGCGCTGTTTATCGAAGGACGCGCAAAGTTTGACGAGTTGAAAGAGATCCTCGGCGAGTGCCCGCAGGTTAAGCAGATCGTTTACTTCGATCCTGATGGTATGAGTGCGGCCGAAGGATTGTCGCTGACAGAACTGGAACGTTTGGGATCGGAGTTTCAACAACAGGATCCTGGCGTACTTGATCAGTTGGCCCACGACATAACGCCGGATGATCTGGCGACGATCATTTACACGTCAGGCACTACGGGTGAACCGAAGGGCGTGATGCTTACGCATTCAAACATCGTCACAAATCTGATCGACTCGTCGGGCCATCTTTCATTCGGCGAACACGACATCGCGCTGTCGGTGCTGCCGCTGTCGCATGTTTTCGAGCGGCAGGCGATGTACATGTATTTGTATCGCGGGATGGCGGTCTACTTCGCCGAGTCGTTGCAGACCATCGGTCCGAATTTGCGCGAGGTGCGACCAACGATCCTCGTTGGTGTGCCGCGAATCTTCGAGAAAATTTACGATCGGATTCAGGAGCGTGCTGCGGAAGCCGGGAAGTTTGCGGCGACGATGTTGACGTGGTCGGTTTCCGTCGCGCGGGAATACGCGAAGCACCAGCTGGCACATCGTCCGGTGCCGCTGTTTCTAAAACTCAAGCACGCGATCGCGTCAAAGTTGGTCTTTTCCAAGTGGCATGCGGCGTTTGGCGGCAGGATCCGGCTGCTGGTTTCAGGCGGCGCTGCCCTCCCGGACGATCTCGGTTATATCTACCTCGGCGCGGGTATTCCAATCATTCAGGGTTACGGTTTGACCGAAACGTCTCCCGTGATCACGACGAGCCGGCTCGAAGCGCTTCGCGTCGGCACGGTTGGGACGCCGATTCCGCACGTGGACGTCAGGATTGCGGCTGACGGTGAGATCGAAGTGCGTGGTCCAAACGTCATGCAGGGCTACTACAATAAACCGGAAGAGACACGTGCGGTTTTCACGGACGATGGTTGGTTCAAGACAGGCGACGTCGGAGCACTGGATGCCGACGGATACCTGCGAATTACGGATCGAAAGAAAGAGTTGTTTAAGACTTCCGGTGGCAAGTACATTTCGCCGCAGCCGATCGAGCAGGCGATCAAAGCATCGCGTTTTGTAAATCAGGTCGTGCTGGTTGGCGCCGAAAGAAAGTTTCCGGCAGCGTTGATCGTGCCGAATTGGGAACAGTTGGAGTCGTACTGCAAGTTGAAGGGGATTGAAGTCAAGAGCCGTCGTGAACTATGCGAGCATCCCCGAATTATCGATCTGATCGAACGACAGATCGACCGCCTGACTCCGAACCTAGCGCGCTACGAGAAGATCAAAAAAGTCGCGCTGCTCGAAAACGAATTCACGATCGAAGGTGGTGAACTGACGCCCACGCTGAAGGTCAAGCGCAGAGTAATCGATCAGAAATATCGCGACGTGATCGAGAAGCTCTACGCCTAATCAGTGGATTTTCTTGGAGGAGGGTCGCTCAGGTGAAGCGACTTTAGGATGCGATCGGCAGCGTCTTCACCGGCTCGTCGTAATAACCCCTCGCGGTAAGTCGGCAGGGACGCACCAGGCGGCCGTCCCACGGATACAGGGCCTTTTCGCACGCTGTTTTCGTAAGTCCGTCCGCTAGCTACAACTTTTGCAGTGCCCGGTGCAAAAACAACGTAGTCAACTTCAAATTCGTACCGTCCACTGCTACTCGCAGACATCCGGTCTTGGACTAAACTAACCAACACGACGTAAGTCGACTTTCCGTCCTTTGCTTTTTTAATTGCCTCGCCGCGCGTCATGTCACGTCCCGAGACGTCGACCGCGAGTGACGTTTTTTCTCGCAAGCGATCAGCACAACCGTTCCTCGCTGCCTCATAAAACGTGAACGGAGCATTCGTGAAGTCGGTACTACGATCGCCGGCAGCAACTAGAAAATTCACGTCAACGTCGGTTCTTTTGGGCGTCGGTGTTGGAGTCGGTTCGGGAGTCGGCGTTGGCACGGGCGCTGACGGTGTGGGCTTCACCTGCCTCCTGCCGGATTGAGCGTTTGCTGTTAGAAAACAGAACGCAACGAGCAGAGCAACGAAGACACCAAGCAGACTTGCGGTTGGTCTTAATCTCATATGCTTAGCTTCGGGAGAGACAGAGGTTATTCAGCTTTATCGGACGGCCAATTCTAGCACCAATGGTGAGAATCTGAAGATTGTTTTGCTACACTGCGCGTTCTCCCGACTCGAGGCCCACGTAATATAAATGGACAACACTGAGTTAAAACTTGTGATCACCAAGGTTCGGGATCAGGCGCGCCTAACGCGATCAATTGATCTGCGGCCGGCGGAAACTTCAGGAGCAGCAGCGCGCGTCGAGTTCGATCCCGGGCAGATTGCGATTCTGAGCGTCCCCGGCGAAGAACCCGCTTACTTTGCATTTGCTAGCGCGCCTGGCGATCCGGAGCTCGAAGTGCTTGTGAAGCAAAAAGTCGGAGCGAGCAAAGTTCTATACGACATGCAGGAAGGCGATGAGGTCACTTTGCTGGGCATATGCGGTAACGGCTTCAACCTGGACCAACAAAAACATCGCGACCTGGTGTTCGTCGCTATGGGCACCGGTGTGGCTCCGTTGCGTTCAGCGTTGCGTCACGTCATGAAACACAGCGACGATTTCGGACAACTCGTTGTACTCTACGGCGCGCGCACGCCGGAAGATTTCGCGTACAGGGACGAGGTGCAAGGTTGGGCCGATGCGGGGGTGGAACTGCGTCAGGTAATCTCGCGGCCTGACGGGCACGACTGGTCCGGACCGACCGGGTACGTTCAGTCGCTGCTGGACCACGTGTTACCCACTCTGCCCTCGCCTGTCGCTTTGATCTGTGGTTCGCGGGAGATGATCGAACAAACAAGGGAACGACTGGGAAAGATGGGTTTCAAGCCGGAAGAGATTCTGACGAACTACTGAAACACTGCCTTGCACAAAAGTGAACTTTGGGAGGAGTCTTCTCTGCGGTCCTCTGTGTATCTCTGCTTTGTCTGCGTTTAATCGTCATTTCCACGCAGAGGCCGCAAAGAACAAAGAGGGCCGCGGAGGCAACCAATCAGAATGCGACTTTTTGTGCAAAGCCAAGAAACACCATGAAGCACCCACACCGGATGCAGATGATGGCTAATCGCATCGTCTCATTTGTAATAGTCCTACCAAACAATTAGCAATCAACTAAAGATTTTCACGGCAACGGCAGTTTGCACTAGCTCCGTTGTTCTTCTGAGTCGTGAGGGAGTTGATAATCGGTTCGACTTCCTGCTTCGCGAGCATTGAAATTAAAGTCTTCTCCTCGATACCGGCAATTCGACCCAGCATTAATTGGGCGCTGTGTGAGTGACCCCGGTTCGACCAACGCGCCATCTCGATAAGAGACGTGAGCGCCTGTTTGCGCAGGCACTTGAGCAATTGCGGGTCCCGTTGTGCGGTAAGGATGGAAAGTAGTTCAGCTGACTTATTACGGTCGGTCCAGAATCCGGAGTTCAGCAGCTCCACTAAACACTCGCCGGAAATAATCGCAGCCGCTTCGGAGCTCGACCTGGCAAGCACAGCGAGCGCACGGATCGCGTTGTTGCGCACACCATCGTCGACATCACGGCTTGCGTGGATGAGCGCGGCGATCTGTTTGGTTGACCTGTCGTCGTAGCCTAGCAACTCTGCCGCAATCTGACGATGCCCCACATCGCGTGACGACACTAAGACGCGCATCACCATCGGTGAATGCCGCGCTACGTACGCATGGAGCGCGAGCTGTTTGGTGCGCGTTTCCGGGTCGAGTGAAAGTGCGTATCCGTGCGAGTCGTCCTCGCCTGACACGCCTTTCTTCATGGCGTTCAACAACGCCTCTTCGGCATCCCTGTGTATTTGAAGTGCGGCTCGAGGGAGGCGGGCTGAACCACGCGGTGAAAGGTTATAGATGGTTCGACCGACCGACCCGCCGCGCAGGCCGATGTAAATCACCACTCGGCCGCGTTCGTCACAACAGACAGGCGCGACGTCGGATGGCTCGCGGCCTGTAACTCGTTTGATAGCTTTCTTGAATCGCGCAACCACTATCTCCTTCGAATCGGGCGAAAATTGGTCGCCTTCCCGCAAAGGTATTGCGGCTCGAATCAGGTTAATGTTGACGCCATTACTCCCGTAGAAGTCAACGGCGCCGACGGTGAAGGATTCATTCTGAGAGAAAGCTGGTGCGGCAGCTGTGAGCATCGCAACAAGGATCAAGAGCTTCATTATGCTGGTCGTCCGACGTTCAGCGATTCACGGAGAGTGCCGCAAGTGTTAGCGAGATCAAAACGTAATCTCTCCTCCAAACAACGCTAGAGAATGATTGATAGTAGCATCAGCCCCTAGGCCCTGTAAGGACGTGCCAGATGCGCGAGGTGGTTCCAAATTCAATTCGTAACACCGGAACATCCCTTTGAAAAAGCATTACGAGATGATGCGATGAGAACTATGTGACTCTGTTGATGGTTGCTGTACTTTACGGCCGGCAGTGAGGATCGCGGAGATGAAACCGGTTGAGGCTGCAGCAGGCACGACGATGACCGCGAGCATCCTCCTGATGTCGTTTTGGTAACTAGTCGTGACGAAGAGGTAAAACGAAAGCGCGATTCCCACCAGGATTCCCAATAATAATCCACGGAGACTTCCAGCATTCAGCAGAGCAACTATCAGACCAATTACTCTTCCGACAATGATTCCCATGATTACTCCGAATAGTATTGCCACGTAGATCAATTCGTCGTTCACTCCCGAAAATGCACCCTGCTCTACCTCTATGTTCGACAAGATAGCAAAGATAATTCCCCCTTCGAGAGCACTTGTTGAGGCTCCCACGCATGGAGCTGTTATCAATCTCGTCATTGATTTTCAGGGAGGGAAGCAGTCTTTATGCAGGACCGCAAAATTAGGTCAGCGTTTACTAAATTCATCGCAAGAAAAACGCATATTTTCACAGTTTAGAGCTTTGTCATCATGTGACTATCACAGCCTGATGTCTGGTGAGGTGGCTGGCAGGTGAGTATATCTTATTTCCCGGTCTACCGATTGGTGGTTTTTTCTATTTTGTGTATGGGTACCGGCACAAATGATGCGCGCTACACCTGTTGACAACCAACATGAACACAATGTAAGCTCCTGTTGATTATCAACAGGAGCCACAACATTCTATGGTCAAGGACAGCAAGCAAGAAGTTCTTCCAGGAACTCTCAATCTTCTCATCCTAAAGACGCTCGCGACGCTTGGACCATTGCACGGATACGGAATTGCCCGCCGCATAGAACAGGTTAGCGGCGATCTGCTCGAACTCAATCAGGGCACTATCTATCCAGCCTTGTTGAAACTCGAGCAGATGCGGTGGATCCGTACTAAATGGAGCACCTCCGAAAATAATCGTCGCGCTAAGTACTACTCGCTGACTGCCGCAGGGAAAAAACAACTGGTCAAGGAAGAAGAAGAATGGCGCCGAACGTCAGCAATTGTGACTCGTTTCCTTAACACCTCCGAAGGATAAGACTATGACCAGCATCTCTATGTTCCTCTCGAGACTGCGCGGACTGTTCCAAAGACGAAAATTGGAAAGCGATTTGGCGGATGAGATTCAGTTGCATCTCGAGATGCAGATTGAAGAGCATCTGCGCCAGGGAATGAGTCAGGAGGAGGCGCGGTATCTGGCACTGCGAAAATTCGGCGGCGTGGATCAGGTCAAGGAGATCTACCGCGAGCGACGCACGCTTTGGTGGGTCGAAACAATTTTCCAGGATCTACGTTACGGGTTCCGCATGCTGCGGCGCAGTCCGGGCATGACTGCGGTGGCAGTGCTTTCGCTGGCTCTGGGTATCGGAGCGAACACGGCTTTATTCAGCGTCGTGGATGCAGTGCTCTTAGAGACGCTGCCGGTCGAAGAACCGGAGCAGTTGGTGCTGTTTGAATGGCAGGCCGGACGTCAGTTCAGAGTGAGTGGTGCGAGCGGCACGTCCAACGTCGACGTACCCAAAGGACAAAGAGGTCTTTCACTGTTTCGCCATGACGTCTTTGAACAGATGCGGCAGGCGCAAGTCGCCGCGAACGAAAGCCCACTAAGTGAGCTTTTTGCCTTTGGCCCCATCAAGGAGATAACAGCTAAGGTGGGCGATCAACCTGAAGTTATCGACGGACAAGCCGTGTCAGGAAACTACTTCACGGGGTTGCGAGTGCGGCCCCGTTTGGGACGTGCAATCGCTGCTGATGACGACCGCCCGGGTGCTGCCCCTGTGGTAGTACTCAGTAACCACTTCTGGGAAGAGCGTTTCGGAGCGGACCCCGGAGTCATCGGCCAACAACTCAAACTCAATCAGCAATCGTTTACGATCATCGGCGTTACCCCACCTGAATTCAGGGGCGCTCTCCAGGTGGGTTATTCCCCTGCTGTCACGATCGCACTTGCTCTTGAGCCGCGGGTGCAAGGCGACCGCAGTTCAATCGGGTCCACCACTGAACCCGGCGTCTGGTGGTTGAATTTGATGGGCCGGCTCAAACCAGACGCATCCCGCGAACAGGCGCGCCAGAGTTTGAACGGCGCTTTTCAAGCCGCGGCACTGGCTGCGATGCCACCCCCGCGCAAAACTAACGATCCTGCCCAACTGGATCCGAAGGACTATCCGCGTTTGATTAGCCACGGCGGGAGTCGTGGGATGCTGGACTTGCGCAAGCGATATGCTCCCACCATCTATGGACTTTTTATCGTCGTCGCACTCGTGCTGTTAATTGCCTGTGTCAACCTGGCGAACTTACTGCTCGCCAGAGCCGCCTTGCGTGGTCCGGAGATCAACGTACGGCTCGCGATCGGAGCTGGACGTTGGCGCCTTGTCAGGCAACTGCTTACCGAAAGCTTGCTGCTCGCTACACTCGGCGGCGTTGCTGGAGTGCTTTTCGCTTTTTGGGCCATGGGTGCGCTGAGCGCATTCACGAAGGACGATGCTGGACTTTTGCCAAGCGGAGTTGAGCTGAGCCTGAATTGGCGTGTGCTCGTGTTTACCTTGATCGTATCTCTCCTGACTGGCGTGCTGTTTGGATTGGCTCCAGCGTGGCGTGCCACCAATCTGGATCTGAGCACAACGCTCAAACGCAGCGGCCGCACGACGCGGGGCATGTCGCGCTTGAGCAAAGTGCTACTGGTCGCGCAAGTTGCTGTCTCAGGCTTATTGCTGGTCGGAGCGGGATTGTTTATTCGTACGCTCTACAATCTCCAACGCGTCGAACTTGGGTTCAATCCGGAGAACCTGCTGGTCTTCAGACTTCAGCCTGAGCAGGCGGGTTACAAGAATGAGCAACTCGTGCGTTTCTACCACCAGCTATCTGATCGATTGGACCACCTGAGCGGTGTGCGTGCGGCGACCTTCGCACGCGTCGAGCTTATCGCGGACTACAATTGGTTTGACGACGTCCTGCTACCAGGGGAAACGATAGCGAGCGCGACCCAACACGAAACGATGTTGCAGATGGTGCGGGAGAACTATTTTGCGACGATGGAGATTCCCATCTTGCGGGGCCGGGGGTTCACTTTACGGGACGACGCACGCGCACCAGCGGTAGCAATTGTAAATTTAACTTTCGCACGCCAATTCTTTCCCGGTGAGGACATCCTCGGCAAACGTGTCAGGTTCACCGATAACACTCGCGAAATCGAAATTGTGGGTGTGGTTGCCGACACGAAATACGGAACCCAGCGCGAGGAAATACAACCGCTGCTCTACACAGCGTGGCAGCAACAGCCGTCCGCCCTCGGAGACATGCATTTCGCTTTGCGCACAACGAGCGATCCAACGAGTCTTGCCGCTCGGGTGCGTGAAGTCGTACGTGACCTCGACGACAATTTACCCGTCACCCAACTCGGCACGCAGGCCGCCCGCGCAGAAACAACACTCGGCCGGGAACGACTCTACACACGTCTGTTTAGTTTCTTTGGCGTAGTTGCCCTGGCACTCTCGGGAATCGGACTCTTTGGCGTATTGTCGTATTCAGTCAGCCAACGCACAAAAGAGATTGGCGTTCGAATGGCATTCGGTGCGCGAGTGAGCAATGTGATCCGGATGGTAGTGTGGCAGGGGATGAAGCTTGTTCTTCTGGGCTTGGCCGTGAGTTCGTTGATCGGTTATGCATTGGTGCGTTTGCTGAACAGTCAATACTTTGGACGGGATTCATGGCAGCGACAAATGACTCAACAGCTTTACGGCGTGACGTTGAGCGATCCGTTGACGTTGATCGTTATCGCTTCTTCGTTGATGATAGTCTCACTGATCGCCTGCTGGTTGCCGGCGTGCCGAGCCGCGAAGGTCGATCCTCTCGTTGCCTTGCGATATGAATAGCTCGGATGAAACACCCGAGTTATCTCACCGCAAAACCACGGCGCCGAACGTACTTCACGCCTGAGGCGTTTCGAGGCCTCTTGTCGTTCCACGTTCGACGAATTCGGTGCTCAGGCGATCGATTGCAGTCCATTCCTTCCCAGACCACCGAGCCCGTGGGCGCCATGCGGAACGACGCCGTGAAGACGCCCTTAGAGCCTACCGAAAACCAAGAATCATGTTCACCGCTCATTTCTACAAAGGTCGTGCGCAATTTCATTAAGACGCAACCCCACACAGCCTCTATCGGAATCGAGGGTTCAGTCATAAGTGAAATGGGCTGATCACTAGAATCAATAACATACGGGGACGACTCGGTCATTTAATGAAATCTTTTCGCTCATAACTTGAAATTTTCCCAAGCTCATTCTTTTTTGTTTTCGGGCAATCTGTAGGTAACGCTGCCTTTTTCATCCAGGAAGTTGATTCTCGGGGTGCCATCAGCGGTTACTGAAATGTGTATGCGCTCTCTACCTCGGGAATCGCTGAGGCTAATGAAGGCTGATTTATTACGCCCTCTTCCCATTGACAAACGATTAACCAGAAATTCGCCCTTGTCTTGCATTTCCTTGAACGCAGCGTTACGCGCTGCTTCGTCCGGTAACTTTTTTATTGCCTCGACTTTCGCAATTCGATCTGTCGTCGTCATGTTTTCATCATTGAAGGACAAGCCCGCGAAATAATTGCCTTCAATATTTTCCAGATGTTGAAACGCAATCGTTTGGTCGCCACGAAACTTGTCAAACGTAAGTGAGCCAAATCGCTCTTTGCCTGTGTCGCCGCTAAAGATTAAACCGCCTACTTCGTCACCTCGCTCGTTGAAGAAAATCATTCCCGCCGGTCTGCCTCCTTCTCTGGGAATAATCTTTCCATCAACGCTTCCCGGATGTTGCCGTTGCGCGTTGGAGATGACCATTTTCAGTTTGCCGTCCTTTTCCATGATGTTTATGCGCTCGACATCAATTTCCTCAAACTTCTGCTTTTTACTTTGCATAACAAAGCCTGAAAGGAGAAATATCGCGCAGAAAAGCGTGGCGACAACAGCGTAAATTCTCAAGCAGCGCACTTCTTTTTCAAGTTTGGTTTCCATAGCAACGATCCCCATTCTAAGGAAGCCGCCGAACAATTTCTGCGGCGTTCCGCGAGTCGACGTAGAGCACGACACCACCACGGTGGCGCGAAACAAATTGTACAACGTGAGAAACAAGACCAATTTATAAAGGAGCGCGGCTTTGATCCACTCGGCATGAAAGACAGCTTCTTCTTCGTCCCCACCCAAAAACGGGACCGAATCGCATCGCTTTACAGGCTCCAAGACGGCAAGCTAATCCGGTGGGAAGAGGTCGAGGCTTACACCAGGAATGCCAAATACCCAGGACCGGAGTTTGGCATGTATTCAACCGCCCCAGACTTAGCCTCCCTTTGCCAGATGATGCTTAATGGCGGGAGCTTCAAGGGCAAGCAAATTCTTTCGCGAATGGGTGTGGAAACGATGACCCAAAATCACACGCTTAACATAAAATCCGCGATCACGCAGAGCCCCGCATATCAAGGTCTAGGCTGGGGCCTGAGCGGTGACCCAATGAACGATTTTCCGCTTACTTCGACAGGTAGCTTTGGGCACAATGGAGCCTTTGGCGCCATCATTTGGATCGATCCGAAAAAGGACTTAATCCGAATATTTCTTGAGCACCGATTCGGATTTAACAATGAGAGCAATATTTTTATGGCGATGGCTGGATCAGCGGTTACAGATTAGATGAATGCAGAACCAAGTTGCCCCATAATCTGCGATAACTTATAGCACCGCCGGTTCGCGACTGATCTGAGCGTCATCGGTATGGTTCGATATGAGGCCGTGCGAGCAATTTCATAAGTGGAATTGGCCTGCCCTCAAACTTTTCCTTGGTGAGACGGCACCTCTTAAAACCGACTTCCTGCCTTCAGGGATCATAGCGGCGGCGTCGTAAGCCGAACCCATAGCAAGGGATGATTGGATTCACCGTTTGGGCCAGGCGTCACTAGTAGAGTCCTCTATTTGTAGACCGCGCGCAACTTCTTACACAACGCTAAGTCCTCAACCACATTCGTGCTATCTGTAAACTGATCGATTGATCCAACATTGGTCTTAATTCTCTTGATGTTTGGGTCTTTAATCGCCTGCTTTATCGCCTTCGCAAAGCGCTCGCCATGTATAACTGAATAAGGGCGGCCATAATAATCGGAGGTGTTTGTGGCCAGTGGTTTGGTAATTTTCAATGCGTTCTGCTGCTGAGCCATCACGGAATAGGCTTTTGCTATCGATCGATCTCTAGTCTTCCAGGTTTTGGCCAGCCAGACCTGCCTTAGTAGCGGAGTCAATGTTTTCTCTATCCTCAGCCCGTGAAAAGCTGTTCCCAGCCATTTACTGTACGGCGCATACCGCCTCTCCATTAGGAACGCGAGCTTGATGATTTCCCGAATCAATCTGGCCGCCACAACTTGCGATCCGAGTTCGTCACCCACATGCCCGGCACGGCCCACGAAAGCCTCTTCCTGAGAAATCCTGGTCCATTGAGCGGCCAGCATGTATAACCAGACGTCTCTAGGATAATACTTGAGCTTGGTTCGTATCTTTTCGAATTCACCTAGTCCATCGTGATAGATCTCACCGCTCGTGAGTTCGAGCAGTCGTTGTTGCGGGAAGATTAACCAATCAAGTCCAGAAAATTCCTTATGCGGATCAAAGCCTAACCGAGCTTTGAAGAATGATCTGACGGTATAAATATTGACCATGTGGTTTATGCGACCCCGTGTGGTCTTTACTGGATGCCTTACACCGTTCGGTTCGGGTTCGCTGTAATTAGTCGAGTAACCCATGAATTCATAGGGAAGTTGATCGGATAAGGCTTCGCTAATCTGGCCTTTGAGCCTTCTATAGTCCTTCTCACTCAAGAACAGCAGTAGTCGCGGTCCCCAATGGTGGTCTCGAGATATCGGAGTATCAAACCCAAGCACCTCCGAACCCCACCCGATAATTGCAGCAGAGTTGCGAAGCCTAGGAAAGTTTTTATTTAGGATCGGTGTGACTTCTTGTTCATAGAAGAGCCTGCAGAGCTTCAGACCTGGAATAAATTTAGGCATAGGAGGTGGAATCCACTCGTGTTAATTCTACTCTTCTCGTGCACCTGCACAAGATTTCAGATGCGAAGTCTCTGAGCCAGGAACATGCAGGGTTCGCTGGGCACTCTACCTGCTCATCTTCTGAATATTTTTGAAGCACCTGATTTCAGAGGCTTACAATTGTTCCCGCGATCTCATTTTAAGACCTGGAAGAATTTCATTTTATGCCCGACAAATTTCATTTAATGCCGGAACCCACACGGCTAGCCCCCAGCCTGTGGTCCGGCATAACGTGAAATTTTCCTACAGATTTCCAGCAAAACTTGAAATTCTCTCAAAGTGAGACTTGCTTCCACGCTTTTCGCTGAAATTTCCTTCAGATCTGATCTAAGTTTGCATCGTTTCTACCGCCCAACCTGAACACCCGCCGTATCTCCGTTATCTCTGCGTTGAATATTTCTCGCGACTATAGTTAACGCAGAGATCACGGAGATACGCAGAGACCGCAGAGCAGAATCGAATCCCGACCAGGGTCTATTCTTACCTACTTTTCGTGCAAAGCCAGCTGTAATAGTTGTTTGAGACGTGGAAGCGGCGCCCGCTTTGCGCGAGCTGATCCGCCGTTACCAAAAGTCACCCGAAGGGGCCATCGCCCGCAGTCATTTAGCGCACTTAGCGCTGAATGCGCAGTCGGAATTCGCTGTAATATGCGGCACGGTTGTTAATGAATCCTTCGAGCTCCCGTTTACGAGGGTGGAAAAGGAGAACATCCGTGCAGGCTGCTCTTAAACCCTTGCGACTAGTGAAAACCGAACCTGCGGGAGAGCTCGACTGCAATTCAGTCACGCTCGAAAAAGATCTTGGGGAAACACGAATCTCGGGTCTGGATAAGCTGGACCTTCCCGACTGGCGCTGGGCTTCGCGATAGCTACGAGGAGAAATCATGACGAAAACGCATCGTTTCGTGGGTTTGGTGACGCTTCTGTTCGCGTCGATTCAGGTAGGCGCTCGGCGACCGGACACGCCGAAGCCGTCGTTGGAGTTGAAAACTTGTCAGGTTCGTGGCATCAAGGGCGACGCGAAATGTGGCACGCTCGAAGTCTTCGAGAATCGCGCCACTCGCAAAGGTCGCAAGATCCCAATCAACGTCGTCGTTCTTCCAGCGACCGGTTCGAAACGCGAACCCGATGCGCTGTTCTACTTCGCCGGTGGTCCAGGTTCGGCGGCCACCGAAGATGCACCCGGTATCGTCGACATCCTCGCGCGCATCCGCGAACATCGCGATCTGGTGTTCGTGGACCAACGTGGCACGGGGCAATCAAATCCACTGAACTGCGACCTCTTCAACCCAGCCGATACGCAGAGTTTCCTCGGCTCGTTCTTTCCGGTCGACGACATTCGCAAGTGCCGCGAGCAACTGGAACCGAAAGCGGATCTCACCCTCTACACGACCACCATCGCGATGGATGATCTCGACGACGTGCGCGCCGCGCTCGGTTATGAACAGATCAATCTTTACGGCGCGTCCTACGGCACGCGCGCGGCCCTCGTCTACTTACGGCAACATCCAAAACACGTGCGGACCGTGATGCTTCACGGCGTCGCGCCGACGAACCAATTAATGCCACTCAATTTTCCGCAGGACACCGAACGCGCCCTTCAGGGTGTGCTTTCGGAATGTGAAGCAGACGAGACGTGTAGCAAAGCGTTTCCGCAAGTGAAGGCGGCTGCCAGGCGTGTGTTGGAACAGTTGCTTCAGAGTCCCGCGCAGGTGGAAATTCAACCGCGCGGCTCGAAAAATTTGGTCAAACTAACACTCAATCGCAATCTCGCGGCAGAAGCGATTCGCTACATGCTTTACAGTCCGGGCGGCGCGAGCCGCGTCCCGTTCGTAATTCACAATGCGGCCGCGGGCAACTATGGTCCATTGGCCCAAGCCGCGCTCCACTTTCGTCGGAACCTCGTCGCCACCGGCAGCAATGGAATGTATCTCTCGATTACGTGCGCTGAGGATCTGCCGTGGATCAAACCGGAGGAGGCAGCAAAACTAGGCGAGAACACGTTTCTCGGCGACTATCGTTATCGCGAGCAACACGAAGCATGCGCGCTGTGGCCACGCGCGAAGATCGATTCGAAATACGCCGAGCCGGTTCGATCAAACAAACCAGTGCTGATCATGACGGGCGAGTGGGATCCGGTAACTCCACCGGCTCACGGTGATGCAGTCGCGAAAACATTGCCGAATAGTTTGCACGTCGTGGTGAATGACGGCGCACACGGGCTTAGCGGGCTCAACGGGATTGAGTGTCGTGACCGCCTCATGACTGAGTTCGTCGAGCGCGGTTCCGTCAAAGGTCTCGATACGACCTGCGTCAAAAACATCAAACGCAGTGGCTTTGCGTTGAAGTTCTAGCGGCGGAGCTGCGAACACGTTGCGACGCCCGCGACGCTTTTTGGCGGCGGAGAGAAGCGAGGCGGACCCGGCACTGATGACGGCGGCGGGCGATAAGGATTTCATAACGGTCCTTGTAAAGCCGATGGAGGAACGGCCGAATTTATTTTTTGATGTTCTTGTACGCTCATAAAAATAAACGAGCTTCTTTATTGCTTTGAGGGCTCGGCATCGAGAAAGTTGTTTACCATCGGAACGATCATTGTAATGCGGGACATCAGCGTAACGTGTGTTGTGTCGGGCAAGATGGCCAACCTCGATGCAGAGCGCGGTTGCATGTCGCCGTGGACCTCGCCGCCCTTCAGCCGGTACATTTCCGCGATGTGATCGAGCCGCACGCCGTCGGCGTCGCCGAAGATGAAAAACAAGGGCGCTTTGGTGGCCTTGAGCTTATCGGCGCCAAAGTCGTACGGTTTCGAAACCAGCGCTACCACGTGCTTGACGAATGCCGGGAATTCGTTCGGGGTCGGGCTCAGTTTCTTGTACTCGGCCTCCATCGGCGAGTCTTTGAAGGCTTCCGCCGTGAGGTTGGAGAGCGCGTCGACGCCTTCCTTGACCCACCCGTCGCGGCGGAGCACTGCCGAGATGCTGACGACTTTGCGCACCTTGTTCGGATGGCGAATCGCGAAATTCAGAGCCACGCCGCCGCCCAGGCTGTAACCGACGATGTCAGCGCTTGGGATCTTGAGGTAGTCGAGTAGCGCGGCCACGTCGTCGGCGAGGTAGTCATAGCTGAAATCGCGTTTGATATCGGCCGTGCGCCCGTGGCCTTGCATTTCGATGGCGATCACTTTCCGCGTCTTGGAGAGTTCGCCGATCCACTCGGTCCAGTGGAAGTTGTTTGAAATTGCCATGAACGCACCGTGCAGCAACACCACAGGCTCGCCGCTACCGTGGATCTCGTAATACATTTTTAGCCCGTTAACCGGCGCATAGCCGGTAGTTGGTTTTTGCTGCCCCGATACGACCCCCGACAGGAGCATTGTCAGGAGTAGCGAGAGGAAAAAAGCTGTCGTCTTCATATTTGGATTCCAATTCATAATTCTTCTCATTGTTTTGTCTCCTTTGCCCGCGATAATTTCGCGAGCAGCTCGTCCAGATTTTTCAACTGAGCCTTTGCTCCTTCGACGAAGCCCATTTCGATCATCTCGTGTTGGAGAATTGCACGGTTCGATATAGCCAGCGGCCATGCGTAGGTATTTATGGCCCAGCATTCGTTCGGTTTCGACTCCGCTTTGCTATAATCCCCCAAAACAAATCGGTTGAAGACTCGACTCGAACTAACGATGTAAGTTCAAGAGGATTAAGTGCACATACCTGGACAGCGTCGCGGACATGCTTGCTCCAAGGCACTCTCCAGATTCTCACTGTCCTCTTTGCTGATCGTTCTCGCCAGCGTCTACGCTATAGCACAGTCATCCGGACCTGTCACAGTTCCCGGTACACCTGGTCCGTGCGTTTCGATGGTCCTGCGCGCGATACCGAACGTCGCCCCGTAATGATTCTCGACGCGCAGGGAAACGTCTTCATCGCCGCCGAGACGAGGAGCCTGAGCGATAGCGCGGAGTTCACGACGACGCCTGACCTGGACATCGTGACGCGTCCGCCGAAGTCCTTGGTCCAATTGGTGCCAATCGTAATGTGATGGACATTGACCGCGCAGGCAACCTTTACCTGGTCGGTGAAATGCAGGACGCGGGGCTGAGGCCGGACTTGCTGATCGAGAAGATCGGCAATGTTCCACTTACACCGCCAACGCCGACGCCAACGCCGCAACCTGGTCTACTGGAGCTGATTCTCGACAAATCCGACCCGTTGGAAACTCGGGTGGTCGCTTTAGATTCTGTGGTTTTGCTGAGAGATCCGTTTCCACTTGAAAGCATGGCTGGTTCCTTCAATAACTTGCTCGATCAAAACACGAGGGTCATTATTTTTGTAAGAAAGCTTAGCCTGATAGGGGGAGAGACGCCGGCCTCAGTAATCGTTAGTCTGATTGATAGTAGTGGTCACACACGTGATGTAGCTGCTGAAGACGTACGGAGCTTATCTGGCGTCGATTTTGTTCAGGTAGTCTTTAGGTTGCCAGCCGATTTACCTGTCGGAACGCATAATTTAAAAGTCAAAGCACATGGCCTTGTGAGCAACAGTGGGACCATCAGAATAAAACAAGAATGACTTCACAGCTGAATTTGAAATCTGGCGACAACTGAGGTAAGAGCGTCGCAACTAAGGCAGATAGTGTTGAGCAGATAATCGCCACCGCGACGATGTACGTGTCGCCGACTCCGTCGACCCGGAGCGCATCGAGTTCCCGGTGCATGGGTCCACTCCAGGTTTCCTCCACTCTCACCGATCTGTGTGCCGGTGCCGACCAATTGGCGCACGTTGTAATAAACAAACCTCCGTCAATCTGTATAATCCCGCTATGAATAAACGAGCAAGAAAAAGATTGAAGGAAGCGATCGAGAAGAAAAACCTCGAGCGCCAAAAAATGCTTAAGGAGCAAAGTTCAGCCTCTTCGCAGACTAAAGAGCGACGTGGCTTTACAGTGAAGCCCGAGAAGAAGCGTGGTTAAATTAATCGTAAAATCCTCAATCTTCACACCTTCTCGTGGCTTTGCACAAAAAGGGAGTTTTTGGAATGAATCTTCTCTGCGGTCCTCCGTCTAATCTTTGCGTCTCTGCGTTTAACGGCCATTTCAACGCAGAGGCCGCGAAGATACGCAGAGCGCCGCAGAGAAAACGAATCAAATTTGCGACTTTTTGTGCAAAGCACCTTCTCGTACTAGATGATGGTAGATACTATCTTCGACATCAGGTCGGTTACGAAGCCCGTCACCGCCATCGGCATTATGTTTTTGATGGAGGAAGGTAAGCTCGCTCTCAACGAACCTGTGGAAAACACCTTCCCGAGGTCAAGTCTACTGCTAACACGCGGAATCGGATCATTATTCTTCATCTGCTCACACACACCTCCGAGATGCCATTGAATCGCCCGCCGGAAATCGAGTCCGATATCCGATATTCGTTTCTACGAGCCAATCAACCACATCAACCTTTCATTTACAGCCAACACGCGTGTGGGTTCGGTCATAAAGTGAAATCGGCCCATCACTGGAATCAATAACTTACGAGGACGATTCCGTCATTAAATGAAATTCTTTCCGGCATAACGTGAAATTTTCCTACAGTTTTCGGTCATAAGTTGAAATTTTCCTCACCGCGTTTTACCCGGGATTTAAGTGCCAGACTTGGATATATTTACGTGAAGCGACGCGAATCCATCCCACGACCTGACAGAGTCCCACGCAGCCTGCCCGCCTTTGGAACCCAGTTTGTTTTACATTGTTGCGGAAGGCGATAGCTGCGCTTATGCTTCACTTCAATTTCTCCTAAAATTTCTTGAGTCGGGACGCGTGGTGCCTTTCGTCGGTTCACGTCACGGCTTCTGTTTATGTCGCGGCGCAACTCCACAAAAATTAAAGAGCGCTCGATCACTAAATCGCTGCAGGAATACGGACGCGGCGTTGCAGGTGGCCTAATGTTCAGCCTTCCTCTGCTGTACACCATCGAAGTGTGGTGGGCGGGATTTAACACTCATCCTTACCGGCTGCTAGCCTATGTATTGACAACGTTTCTTTTGTTACTTGGCTACAATCGATATGCGGGTTTAAGGCACGATGCGAGTATGACGGGAGTCGCAATCGACTCCGTCGAAGAAATGGGCATCGGTCTTTTTCTGGCAGCCCTGGTTCTCTTTCTTTTGGGGCGTATTACCTTCGAGATGCCAATCAATGAAATAGCCGGAGTCATCGTGATGGAAGCCATGACTGTAGCAATCGGTGTTTCCGTCGGCACGGCGCAGCTTGGCGCGGGTGGGAAGGACGAGGGAATGGGCGGAAATTCGGACGAGGACGGAATTCACTTCGGTGCCCAGATTGTTTTTGCCTTCTGTGGCGCCGTGCTCTTTGCTGCGAACCTCGCGCCGACTGAAGAAATCGTCATCATTGGAATTCAAACGTCCTGGTTGAAACTAATAGGAGTGGCAGTGTTTTCGCTTTTGATTGCCTTCCTGATTCTGCACTACAGCGATTTCAAAGGCGCGGGGGAATTTGTTCGCGCGGACCATCCAACACTTATTCTGCTAGGCACTGTGGTTACTTACGCGATTGCGTTAACCTCTTCGGCATTGATTCTCTGGTTCTTCGGTCGGTTTGACGGCGTGACAATGTTCACGGCCCTGGCTCAGACCGTGGCGCTTGGATTAGCCGCGACACTCGGCGCATCCGCTGGAAGGCTATTGCTGCAATGAATAAGCTACAAAAAAATTGGTTCGAGTGGATTGTCTTTGCCCTCGCGCTTATCCTGGTTTCCTCAACACTCGGTTATCTCATATACGCTGGCGCCTCGATGGGCCACGAACCACCTAGCCTCGAGGTTCGCCTGGGAACTCCGGAACAACGTCAATTCAATTTCATTGTGCCCGTCACTGTAATTAATCACGGCGATGAAACAGCCGAGGGCGTGCGCATCGAGGTGGTTATGGAGAGCGGCGGTGAAGTGAGAGCGCAAGGGGAATTCGATGTCCCTCTTTTGCCGCGCCATGCTACTCGCGAAGGGTGGGTAACGTTTGAACAAGACCCCCGGACAGCTCAACTTAAAGCGCGAGTGCGTGGCTACCAAAGACCTTGAAGCGGTACACGAATCACGCAGCCATTTACTCCTTCATATTGCGATCCTCGCTCTTAGCCTCCGCCATTGCCTCCGGCTCTAACTCCTCGGCACTCTTGTTCATTTTGATGAATATGCCCCAGGCTGCCAGCAG
>Ga0209485_1000059_pt1 | contig 35014 bp, 32 predicted proteins | sample NCAS100_FD_187516 | JGI IMG/M metagenome (GOLD analysis project Ga0209485, IMG submission 187516) | Agricultural soil microbial communities from Utah to study Nitrogen management - NC AS100 (SPAdes) (version 2) | ecosystem: Environmental > Terrestrial > Soil > Agricultural land | place: USA... | reverse complement strand
AAAACTTCGACGCGCGACAACACTTGTCGCGGTGGAGGCGGCACGACTATCGTTGTTGTAGTGTGCGCGTTGTCATTGCTTGCCGAACAACCCGCGAACACAGCTAGTGCCATGACGATCGGTAAATAACGTCTCATCGATACACATTTAATCTAGACATTTCGCAAACGCAAATGTAAGAATCCGCCAAAAGGTCCAACTAGTCATCTCAGGGTCAGAATTTTATGAGCACAAAAAAACTCCTTCTCCTTGTAATCACTGTTCTGATTGCCATAGTGGCAGCTTGTCAAAGCCAGAACTCGATACCAACGACTGGCGGTTTCACTCCGGAAATAGAGCCGCTGCCCCCGGGCCTAACCACGTACGAACCAATGGTTATCCCGGCTGACAATCCGATGACGCCGGAAAAAGTCGCTCTCGGGCGGCAACTGTTTTTCGACGAGCGCCTGAGCGTCGATGGATCGAAGTCGTGCTACTCGTGTCACGTTTGTGAGAATGGTCTAACCGACGGTCTGCCAAAAGCAATTGGACCAGGTAACAAAACGCTGCCACGCCACAGCCCGACACTCTGGAACATCGGTTACCACAAAGAGTTTTACTGGGACGGCCGTAGCCCGTCACTCGAGAAGCAGGCGATGGCCGCCTGGACCGGCGGCAACATGGGTGTGGGCGACAAGCAAGCCGAGGTCGTGGCGCGATTCAACGGCCTGCAAGGTTACAAGTCGCAGTTTCAAAGAGTGTTTCAGAGCGACGCTACTGCTGAGAACATCATGAAGGCGATCTCAGCGTTTGAGCGCACGATCATCAGCGGGGATACTGCGTGGGACCGTTATCGCGCCGGAGACCGGACCGCGATCAGCGACAGTGCGTACCGGGGGTGGAACATCTTCCAGACGATTAAGTGCACCAACTGCCACGACGGCGTGCTATTCACCGATCAGCAATATCACAATGTCGGTATCGGGATGGACCAACCAACGCCTGACGGTGGCCGAGCCAACTTTACGAAGAAACCGGAAGACACGGGCGCCTTCAAAACGCCGACACTGAGAGACGTTGCAAAGTCGGCGCCGTATTTCCATGACGGCAGTGCGAAGACGTTGGAAGAGGCGGTCGATATTATGCTCGCCGGTGGCAAGCCGAATCAGTATCTCGACAAGAAAAACCTGCAACCACAGAGGGTCCTGCCGGAGCAGCGTGAAGACTTGTTGAACTTCCTTCGATCGCTGACCGTTGACTGCACACTTAAGAAACCGCCACTCCCGCAGAACTGAACCACGGATCAAATAAATTCGTGTTTCACGCGCGTGCCGACTGCACGCCGGTAATTTTCTTGAGGCGTTGTTCGACAGTATCCCATGCGATGTTTGAGAAGAACGCCTCGATGTATTTCGGTCGCTCGGCAGGCTTGTAGTCGAGCAGGAAAGCATGCTCCCACACGTCCATCACGAGTATTGGCGTGAATCCCGCGACGTTCCCAGTTTCGTGTAACGTGATCCAGTGGTTTGAAAGGCGACCGTTCGACGGGTTCTGGTAGCAGATGGCCCAACCAACACCACGCATCTTCCCAATCCCGACAAAATCCGCTTTCCACACTTCGTAACTGCCAAAACTTGTCTCCGCAGCTTTCGCAAATTGCGCGGTCTTTGCGGGATCACCAATACCGCCGCCGCTTTGCAGGTTGTCGAAGTAGTATTCGTGCAGGACCATGCCGTTGTATTCGAACCCGAGCCGTCGCGTGAGTTCTGAGTAAGCGGGCATCTCTTCCTGGTCGACGTTGCCGTCTTTCACAAACTCAGTGATCTTCTCCGTAAGCTTGTTGGTTTCCTTGACGTAGCCTTCATAAAGCTTGAAGTGCATTTCAAGCGTTTCGTCGGAGATTCCTTTGAGACCGCTGAGATTGAATTGGCGTGGGGTATAAGTGCCAGTTGTACTCATACATACCTCCAGATTTGAAAATTAGGGATGTTGAGAATATGACGAGAGAGTGTGGCGAATACGTTGTGAGGCTGGTGATTTATTGTGTGAATCCGTGCCGGCTGAGAAACACGGATTCACACAGTCAACAAATACCTATTTACCGAGCATTACCCAATCGCCGTGCGACGTGCCCATAAAGAGGAGCATCGGTAACGACAGCCATGCATTGGTGCGGGATGCGATGAAAGCTTGACGCGCGAGTTCAGGCGGCGCAGCCGGACCGGTGCCCGCGGTCGCCGCTATGATCCGTTTGTTGTTAGGCCAGATGATGCCCCACACGTTCAAAAGCATGAGCAGGCCGTACGCGCCACCGATCCCAATCGAATACGTCTTGTTGCTGGCCCAGCTTTGGCCTCCGGCTGTCAGCATTGCGGTGAAGAACCTGACGAGTCCCCACGTCACAAACGCTGTGAGAACAAACATGACGACGGCGAATATGCGCCCATCTTTGGTCAACGCCGGGACTTTCTTGATGATTAAGAATTCGAGCAGAAACAGGACCACCGGATAGGTCAGCCAGGCAAACAATATGAACCCCAGACTGAGGTTACCGTTGCCGAGTGTATTTGCGTTATTGACGTCGGCCTTGAGGATATACATCGCGAAATAAGCCAGGCCCGCCAACACAGTCACGACTGCGCCCCAGCGAAAGTACCACAGCGCACGGCCGAGCAGATCGGGGTTTACCTTCTTCTTCGTATCCGCGTCGAGTCCCTTCTGGAACGGGACGTTAACGAGATTGAAGAAGTAGAGCAGGCCGATCCAGATGATGCCGGCGACAAAGTGGAACCAGCGGAAAAAGATTCGCAGAAAGTCTTGTGAAGTCGGTGCGTGAAATAGCTCTTGGAACATAGCCAGACTGATGGGGAGCTCAATTGACATAAGGCTGCCTCCGTAATGTCTTTGGAATTACGCGCGAAGATTACACCCAGACCAAGCTGCCGCGCAAACATCCGCGGTTTCGACTTAAAACACGGATCTATTCATCCAGTGGCCTTGGACCGGCGTCCATGCCGCGTGTGCTGACCTGGTTGATAACGCGGACTTTAAGATCGTTGCTGACGTGAATCTGACACGAGAGGCGCACGTTGGGCGCCAGTTCCGACTCCACCGCAAGGCGATTACGTTCGAGATCGCCCATCGGCTCCGGTTCGCCTTCGAGAACCTCAACCCGGCAAGTAGTGCATCGCGCATTACCGCCACAGCGGTGAAGAATATCGATTCCCGAGTCTTCAAGTACGAGCACCAGTTTCTTACCTTCGGGTGCATCGATTTCGACTGGACCAGTGGCAGTTTCAGCATTGATCTTCGGCATCTGTGATTGGCTCCTCTTAGTATTAAACACAAGAGGCACAAAAGCCACAAAAGGCACAAGACAAGAAATGCTTTAATGACTAATCTGTTTTGTGTCTTTTGTGCTTTTGTGCCTCTTGTGTTTAAAAAGAAAGGAGACAGGATCGCTCCCGTCTCCCGTCCGTTGTTAGTTACTGCCGTTCCTTAGGCGGTGAACGAGGAGCCGCAGCCGCAACTGCCGGTCGCGTTCGGGTTCGTGAAAGTGAATCCCGATCCCATGACGCCAGTCACGTAATCGATCTGGACGCCATTCAAGTACTGCGCGCTAAACATGTCAATGAACAGGCGCACGCCTTTTTCGTCCATGACAAAGTCGCCTTCGCGCGATTGCTCTTCAATGTTCAGGCTGTATTGGAAGCCGGAGCACCCGCCCGGTACCACGCGCACGCGGAGCCCTGAGGTTTCGGGTAGACCTTCTTCGCTGGCCATAAACTTCTTGATTTCTGTTGCAGCCGACTCGGTCACGTTCAGTGTAACGGTGGGCGCTGTGGTTGCTGACATTTGTCTGTAAGTCCTCTCTAACGTTCGATCTGGTCTTGTTAGTACTTATTTCTTTGCACTTTGTTTATTAGCTTAGCGTTCGTAGACAAAGAACAAAGCACTAAGTACCAAGTTCAAAGACCGTCTTTATCTTATTGCCCTTTGCCTAAAACGACAAGTTCGGGTTTCATCGCCTCGATTGAGATCTGCCGCGCCACTTCCTCGGACACATGACGGAACGCTTTAGCCTGCGGCGAATCGGGATGGCTCACTACGACGGGGACTCCACGATCGCCGCCTTCGCGCACTTCGATCCCCAGCGGCACAGCGCCCAGGAAAGGCACGTGGTAGGCGTTGGCGAGTCGTTCTCCGCCGCCTTCGCCAAATATGTTGTACCGAGTGCCGGTGTCGGGCGCGAGGAAGTAGCTCATGTTTTCAACAATTCCCAGCACCGGTATCGCGACGGTTTCAAACATCCGCAGCGCGCGGCGGACGTCGGCAATCGCAACGTCCTGCGGCGTGGTGACCAGCACCGCTCCCTGAACGGGAACGAGTTGCGCAAGCGACAACTGCACGTCGCCCGTGCCTGGCGGCATGTCGACAATCAGGTAATCGAGCTCGCCCCACTTCACGTCCGATAGAAACTGTTTCACTAACCCGTGCAGGATTGGACCACGAACGATCATCGGTTTGTCGCCCGGCTGCAGCAAAGCCATCGACATAAACTTCACGCCGAAAGCTTCGATTGGCACGAGCTTGTTGCCTTCTACTTCCGGCCGCGCATTGCTGGCGCCAAGCATAATCGGAACGTTTGGTCCATACACGTCGGCATCCATCAAACCGACGCGCGCGCCGTTGAGTGCAAGCGACACAGCGAGATTAACTGCAACTGTCGATTTACCCACGCCGCCCTTGCCGGAAGAAACGGCAACGATGTTTCTGACGCCCTCAATCACTACCTTCTCGCCAAGACCGCGACCTTTCGGCACCTCAGCGTCCATGGTCACGTTCACGGACGCGACACCCGGCAAACTGCCTACGATCTCGCGCGCTGCCGTTTCCATCTCCGCCTTTACGGGACATGCGGGAGTGGTTAAAACGATCCGGAACGAGACATTGCCCCCGTCGATTTTGACGTCGCGGACAAAGCCGAGCGTTACGATGTCTTTGTGCAGGTCCGGATCCTTGATCTGCCGCAAACTATCGAGAATCAGTTGGTCGTTGAGTTCACTCATGGGTGCAAGAAGCGTAGCTGATTGGTCAGTTTTTGACAAACGCGAGTGTGGCGGGTAGTTTCAGCAATCGGTGACCGATGTATTAAGTCATTTCTTAAATCCGCGTAACGTCGGCGACGCGGATGAACCAAGCTTCACAGGACGTTCCGCTTCGTTGATTTGTGGGGCTCACGCGCGAATCTCTATTCAGATTGACGAAATGCACCGCGTGTCGCAAGCGCGATTTCGAGCTGCCGGATGCCATGTTTTGGTTACCTCAGCGTCGTTGCTAACCGAACGCATAGCAGGAAACACAACGGCTGAAGCCGCTGCTCAGGCGCAGGACCCTGAAATGTTAATCGGCGCGGTTCCGAACCACGAACACTGTCCGGGACTCGCTTGTGATGCGTTACTCGACGCGATTCGCGAATACAGCAACGCCGCGCGCGACGACTGGGTAGGTGATGAAGCGTTGATTTGCACCTGCTTCTTCGTTTCAGAACGCACGATCGAAGATGAGATTCAGAAACACGGATTGTCCACCGTGGCAGAAGTGACAACGGCCTGCAATGCCGGCGGCGGCTGTGGCTCCTGTCATCAATTAATTCAGGAGATACTCGACAACGGACTTTAGGCACAAAAGGGACAAAGACCATGAACAGCTGGAATGATCAATGACGGAATGGCAAATGATATGACAAAGGATCTGATCTACCTCGATAACAACGCCACGACCCGCGTTGCCCCGGAAGTGGTCGAAGCAATGCTACCCTACTTGAGCGAGTTTTTCGGCAACCCGTCATCTGCGCACACTCTCGGGCGCACTATGAAGCAGGCCGTCGAGCATTCGCGCGAACAGGTCGCAACGCTGCTCGGTGCCGCCGACACGAGCGAGATCGTCTTTACATCGTGCGGTTCGGAATCTGACAACTGGGCCATTCGCGGCGCGCTCGAGTCGCAGCCGGACAAGAAACACATCGTGACGACGCTGGTCGAACACGAGGCAGTGCGAAATGTTTGCCGCGCTCTTGAAGGCGAAGGCTACGAAGTCACATGGATGGGGGTAAACGAACACGGCGAGATCGATCTCGATATCCTACGTGATGCTTTGCGTCCGGATACGGCCTTAGTCTCGATCATGCTTGCGAACAATGAAACCGGCGTGTTGTTTTCGGTTAATGAGATCGGACGTCTCGTGCGCGAGCGATCGAAAGCGTTGTTTCATGTGGATGGTGTACAAGCGGTCGGAAAGATCCCGATCGATCTGACGGGCGTCGATCTGTTTGCGCTGTCCGGTCACAAACTGCACGCGCCGCAAGGTATCGGTGCGCTCTACATTCGCAAAGGAGTTTCGTTGCCATCGTTCATTATCGGCGGGGCGCAGGAGCAAGGACGTCGCGCAGGGACTTCGGCTGTTCCGAACATCGTCGGCCTCGGCGCTGCATGTAAACTCGCGCAGGAAGATGACGACCACTCACGCATTCGCGATCTGCGCGATCGTCTCGAAAGTGGAATTCTCGAAAACATTCCCAATACGCGTCGCAACGGCAATCCAGCGAATCGTTTACCAAACACTTCGAACATCTCTTTTGAATACGTCGAAGGTCAGAACATCATGCTTCATCTCGATCAGCTCCGCATCTGCGTTTCGACTGGTTCGGCGTGTCATTCGACGACGCACCAGTCGTCGCCAACTTTGCACGCGATGAATGTTCCTTACACTGCCGCACAAGGATCGATCCGTTTCTCGTTAGGCAGATACAACACCGACGATGACATCGAAAATACCCTGCGCGTCCTGCCGGAGATCATTGAAAAACTCGCAGCGATGTCACCTTACAAGGTGCTGTCTTAATTGAAGAGCGTTTCTCTCTTCGCCATCTCTGCGTTCTCATCTCTGCGTTACATGCCTTTTCAGCGCAGAGGACGCCGCGAGTCGAAAAAAATTCTCAGATCAAGACACAACTCCCACGACAGCGTCGGACACTGCACGCAAGCACATAGCATGTTAGAATTACCGTTCGCCTGAGCTCGGGCGAGGAAACAATTGCGAAAGGGTTTGGCAATAAAAGAATGAGTACTGTTATCGATCCCCCAGTCACACCGGTTGAAAAGCACCTTGAAGAAGTCGAAACCGTAACTATCCGCTTCGCCGGCGACTCCGGCGACGGCATGCAGCTTACCGGTACGCAGTTCACCAACACATCCGCCGTCGTCGGCAACGACATCTCGACGTTGCCCGACTTTCCGGCCGAGATTCGCGCCCCTGCCGGCAGCTTGCCGGGCGTCAGCGGCTTTCAGCTCAACTTCTCGAGCACCGACATCAAGACGCCTGGCGATCAACCGAATGTGCTGGTCGCGATGAATCCCGCGGCGCTGAAAGTGAACCTGGCGGACCTCGAAGAAGGCGGCACACTCATCATCAACACCGATGGATTTACCCCCGAAAACCTGAAGTACGCGAACTACGCGACGAACCCGCTCGAAGACAATTCCCTCGCCGGCTATCGCGTCCACAAGTTGCCAATTTCGACGCTCAACATGAATGCGTTGAAAGGCAACGTTGAGTTGTCGCGCAAAGAGATCGATCGATCGAAAAACTTCTTCGCGCTTGGCGTGCTGTACTGGCTGTACGACCGGCCGATGGATAACACGCTGAACTGGATCAAAACCAAGTTCGCAAAGAGTCCCGAACTCGCGAAGGCGAACGAGATCGCGCTTAAAACTGGTTACAACTTCGCCGACACGACGGAAGTGTTCACCACGCACTACACCGTTAAGAAAGCACAGATCGCTCCCGGGAAGTATCGAAAGATCACCGGTAACGAAGCGACGGCGATCGGGTTCGTGGCTGCGGCGCAACTTGCGAGTCGTCCGCTATTCTACGGTTCGTATCCGATCACGCCGGCTTCTGACATTCTGCACGAATTGTCGCGACACAAGAATTTCGGCGTGAAGACGTTTCAGGCTGAGGACGAGATCGCCGCAGTTTGTGCCTCGATTGGAGCAAGCTTTGCCGGACACGTTGGATTGACTGGAACATCGGGTCCGGGAGTCGCTTTGAAGCAGGAAGCGATCGGTCTCGCCGTGATGACGGAGTTGCCGCTTGTGATCGTCAACGTTCAGCGCGGCGGACCGTCAACCGGACTGCCGACCAAAACCGAACAGGCGGATCTGTTCCAGGCTGTTTGGGGACGAAACGGCGAGTGTCCGGCGATTGTGGTGGCACCGGCGACGCCTGCCGACTGTTTCCACATGGCTATTGAATCGGTGCGGCTGGCGTTTAAGTACATGTCGCCCGTGTTTTATCTGTCTGATGGATATCTGGCGAACGGTGCTGAGCCGTGGGCGCTTCCTGAAATCGCTGCGTTACCGAAGATCGATCTGCATTTCGCAACCGATCCGGCGACCTTCATGCCGTATGCGCGTGACGAGGCCACACTGGCACGTCCGTTTGCGTTGCCGGGAACGCCGGGTCTCGAACACCGCATTGGCGGTATTGAGAAGCAGCACATCACCGGAAACGTCAACTACGATCCGGAAAACCACCACCTGATGGTCAAGTTGCGTCAGGAGAAAATCGATCGCGCGGTAAATGATATTCCGTTGGTCGAAGTGATGGGCGAGAAGACCGGAAAGGTGCTGGTACTTGGTTGGGGTTCGACGTATGGATCGATCAGTTCGGCGGTTGAGAAGATGCAGCGCGAAGGAAAGAATGTTTCGTCAGCGCATCTTCGCTACCTGAACCCGTTCCCGCGTAACCTTGGTGAAGTGCTTGCCGGCTTCGAAACGGTAATCGTTCCCGAGATGAATCTGGGCCAGCTATGCACCATGATCCGCGCCCGTTTCCTGGTCGACGCCGTTCCCTTCTCAAAAGTGAAAGGCCGCCCGTTCCAAATCCGCGAGATCGTTCGCAAAGTTGAAGAGTATTTGTGATGTTGGAGAACCCACCGTTACCGTCAAATATCGACACTGCCCCCGTCGAAATGTACGAGGAGGGGCGGCGTTATTTTATGGGTAAAGGAAGGTTAAACAATACACTGGCACGGCTCGCCAGCGGGCTGGAAGAGCACCGTATCCCTTATGCGGTAATCGGGGCCGCGGCATTGTTGGCGCATGGTTATCCTCGATTTACAGAAGACATAGACTTATTGATGACCCCCGAGGGACTGGACAAGTTTCACGCCGAGTTAATTGGATTGGGGTACGCTCCAGCATTTCCAGGCGCAAGAAAACGGTTGCTATCGACGATCGACGGCGTCAGCATCGAAGTAATGACTACCGGTGAATTCCCTGGTGATGGAAAACCAAAGCCGGTAAGCATGCCCGATCCCGCAAACGCGTCAACGGAAATTGATGGAATCAAGTCTGTTACTCTCGAAAATCTGATCGAGTTGAAACTGGCGTGGGGTATTTCTGCTCCGCACCGCCTGAAGGATCTGGCAGACGTTCAGGAGTTAATAAAGATTAAGAACCTTGATGCACACTTTGCTGACAAACTAGACCCGTATGTCAGAGCAAAGTATATCGAGCTGGAGGAAGCCGTTAGTAAGAGTCAGGAGAAATGATGAGCACAGAGATGAATGGGAAAAGTGGAAACGGGCATCAGCCACAGGTAGTTTCGGCCGACAGTGAAGCCGGATCGTCCGTCTCGGGTAAAGTGGCGCCACCCCCTGGACAAATGAAGAAAGCGGATTTCGTTTCCGACCAGGAAGTCCGCTGGTGTCCCGGCTGTGGCGACTACGCGATTCTCAACAACGTGCAAAAGGTGATGCCCGAACTCGGCATCCCTCGCGAAAAGATCGTTTTTGTGTCGGGCATCGGCTGCTCGTCGCGCTTTCCGTACTACATGAACACGTACGGCTTCCACAGCATTCACGGCCGCGCACCGGCAGTCGCGACCGGAATTAAGTGCGCGAACCCCGATCTGAGTGTTTGGGTGATCACCGGCGACGGCGACGCGCTCTCGATCGGTGGCAATCATTTCATCCACGCGATCCGCCGCAACCTCGATGTCAATTACATCCTCTTCAACAACCGTATCTACGGTCTTACGAAAGGACAGTACAGCCCGACTTCCGAGTTCGGTAAGCGAACGAAGTCGACACCGAGCGGCACCATCGACTACCCGATCAATCCGCTGTCACTCGCCATTGCCAGCGAGTCGACCTTCGTCGCGCGCTCGATCGACATCGACGTCAAACATCTCGGTCAAATGGTCGAGGCCGCTGCAAAACACAAGGGCATCTCGTTCATTGAGGTCTACCAGAATTGCAACATCTTTAACGACCACGCCTTCGACTATTTCGCGGAACGCACTGTCCGCTCCGACCGCGTGCTCTACCTCGAACACGGCAAACCGATGGTCTTTGGCAAGGAGCGAAACCAGGGCATCCGCATGAACGGCGCCCATCCGGAAGTGGTCACAATCGGCGAGAACGGCATCACCGAAAACGACTTGCTCGTCCACGATATCTACCTGAAAGACCCAAGCGTCGCTTTCATGCTGGCCCGTATGGAGCAACCGGAGTTTCCGCAACCCGTCGGCATCTTCCGGGCCATCGAACGTCCGACCTACGAGGACATGATGGTCGACCAGATCGACGCAGCCGTCGCGAAATCCGGATCGGGAAGCCTCGAAAAGCTAATCCATAGTGGCGACACCTGGGTCGTCGACTGAAACACTGCTCGCCCTATCCCTGTAAGATCCGTGTTTGAAACTTGACCACAGAACACGGATCTTATTTCCTGGAGCACAAATCATGATTTGGTTTAAAGCGTCGGTACGCCTGATCTCTGCCTTCGGACTCTGTTTTGCACTCTCAGCACTGCTTCCACTTTCAGCGGTTACGGCACGAAGGCAACGGGATTTGCTTCTTCTCTGCGTATCTCCAGTGATCTCTGCGTTAACTATAGCCGCGAAAAATATTTAACACAGAGATCACAGCGGACCGCAGAGAAGGCTCCTCCTACAAGTCACTATTGTGCAAAAGCAATTCGCGTGAATCCGCATTAAAACCGGAATCCCACGCTCGCGATGAACTGAAAGTTGTGCGTAGTTCTCGCGGGTATGGGGATGGGAAACAGCCTAACCTCTTGCGTAATCGGGTCGAAGAGAAACGCATTGATTGTTCGACGTTTGAAATGAATGATGGTGTCGCCGACGTCGAAGCGCGTGACAATTCGTGGTGAGGGGTAAAATTCGAGCACTCCGCCAAAGTCAGTCGCGAAACTGGTGATGCGATTCGTTTCAACCTCTACCCGATTCAGTGGAGCGAAGAAAATCGGAGTGAACTCGCCCCGGCTGAAACTCACAACTCCCGGTCTCGCTTTCGCAAAGATCCCCCACTTCTCAAACCGCTTCCCCACCTTTACGCCCGCGACCACCTGGCTCATGTTTCCGCCATTCGCGCAAATGTCGCAATGTCGTGGAAAGAGATAACCCGCTGTTTCCACCGCGAAATTGCGGTTGAAGTTGAAACTGAAGCGCACGCCCACGCCGGGCTCTGTCTGTCGAAGCCCAAACCCGTCTCGTTCGAGCGTGCTGAACTCCGCTGCAATTTCAAACTTCGGCAAGTCTTGTGTTTGCGCAAGCACGTTGGCCTGCACGGCTAACAGAAAGCTAATTGCGAGCAAAACAAATCTGCGATTCATAGTCGATCTCCTCAATGAGCACACGTGTCCCTTGCTTCACCAAGTCAATTCCGGTGAAAGCGACTGTTAACGAACGTTCTGGATTGGGAGACTTAAGGACCCTTAAGGACTCTTTGGAAGTAGATGGTCCATGCTGTCGGCGCCACCAACCATCACTCGCGTAGGAGCAATGGTGGTGCTCTTTTGCCGGCCCGGCGGGAATTGGCGCAGCAACGTTATACCCTGACTCGTAAGTAATCTATCTTCGAGCTTCTCGAGCATGTTCGGACTTTTGGCCACTTTCGGCTTGCTCGCCCCGCCGAACCAGGGCGTGTAGTCAGGATCGTGCAACACCCAAAGGTTCCACACGCCCCCGGTAGATAGGATCGAGTCGCCCGAGGTCCACTCATAAAACTCGCCGTTGACTTCGAATTCGATCCTGTTGTCGTCGAGCAGACCAAGTTTTTGAAATGCATATCCCTCGCGAGGGACAAGCGAGATTATGAACCGCCCGCGGTCGGGAATGTAAATCCAGAGCAGCGAGCCCTCGCAGCCGATCTTCGACTTGCTCTTGCCCACTAGTAGCCCATCAATCATCAGTTCATAACTCTTCACGGCAAGCGAAACGGCATCGAGCGTGAAATCCTTCGGCGCCACCTCGAGATATTTCTCGCGCAGTATCGACCGATCGAATGTCACTTTTACGACGTCAACGATTTTCACGCCCGATTCGCGATTCACGAGCAGTTCGAGTGAAACGGCGTCGCCATCGTCGAGCGTCTGTGTTGTTGTCGACTTGGGAAACGTCGCAAAGCCTTCGTGGGCCCGAAGCGGTGCTGAATCTTTCAGAAACGAGCGGCGAAACGCTTCGTCTGCGGGAAGGACGGCGAGGTTGAACTTCTTTGTTACCGGATCAGAGTTGATCGCGAGATCGTAGGCGAAAACGACACGACTCTCGGCGTCTGTAAGTACGCGATGAATAACGCGGTCTTCGCCGGCAACGGCTTGGGCGAACAGCAGCGAGGAAAGCGAGTTGTCTTTCATTGGCGACTTAGCCGGCCCGGAAGTTTCACTTCTAAAGGAAACGAAGCCTCCTGTCGCAACCGGCAATATTAACTGTCGCTTCGCGGGACTTTGCGCCGCGGCGGCGAGGGCCAGGCAGTGAATGCAGAGCAGAAGAATCCAGACCCTACTTCTCATTGGCAGATCCTCCTTTGATTACTGTTAGTTTCACTTCTTCCGCCGGTGTGAAGCCTTGCAGGGTGGCAAGCGTCGAGTCGCTGGGAGTTGCCGATGTGGTTCGTCGCAATCGGCTCGGACGTTTTTCGCGATCACGATAAACAACGCGCTCGATCGTCTTTTCGTGAACAACGGGAACTTCGACCGGCACCTGCACGATCACCGGTTCAGCGGGAACTCGGATTGAAAAAACAAATGCCAGTGCCACGATCAATACAGCCGCAATTCCCACTGGTACGGGCACAGGAATTGAATAGGTAAAGAATCGTCGTAAGAAGGATGGACTAGTGTACTGGCCCGGCCCGACGCGCGGCTGCTGCGCGGCACGCAGTCGTTCTTTGAGGCGCGCGTGGTAACCGGGCCAATAGCTCTCCGGCGGCGTTGAAGTTTCGATCAATCGGGAAGTGACGCGCAGCGTGTCGCTGAGTTCACCAAACTCCTCGCGACATTCCGCACACGCACGCAGATCCTTCGAAAGGGCTTCGCGCGGGTCGACTCCGTCGATAAGAAGTTCGGTTAAGCGCTCCCGTGTTGTCCTGCAGTTATGCATCTAAAAAACTCCTGATCAGCATTCAGCGGCGAGACGAGTAAGACTCTCGGCTTCGTCGTTTTCAGTATCCAGTTTTGCGCGCAGTTTCGAGATCGCGCGCCATACGCCTTTCTTTATGGTGCCCGATGAGCAGTTCATCGCCGCGGCGATTTCGTCGTACGACATCCCTTCGTAATGCCGCAGCAGAAACATCAGCCGCTGCGAAGGGGTCAGCTCTGCGAGTGCGTTCATCACGCTTTCGAAGAGCACTTTGTTGTAAACAGTCTCGGCGGAAACCGAGCGCGACTCGAAGACTGTTGCAGAACCTGAGTCGATCAGTTCGATAACTGTCGTTTGCGCCTGCTGTCGGAACGAGCTCGATCGTTGGTGATTGAGAAAGGTGTTGATCGTGATCCGGCGCAGCCAAGTGTAGAACGACGAGTCAGACCGGAAGCCGGCGAGCGCCTGATAAGCCTTCAGCCAAACTTCTTGCGACAGGTCTTCGGCATCCTGCGCGTTTCGGCAGTAGTGAAACGCAAGCAGGTAGATGCGCCGCGCGTAACGTTCGGCGAGTGAGCAAAACGCGTTCGCGTCGTCGGCCTGAGCGCGACGGATTAGATCGGTTTCGTTGTCAACCACCGTCGTCATAGACACGGATCTGCCGATTTGGTTGGCCCCTCGGGGTGCTATCTGAGTTAATCTGTGTGCCTGGTGCGTAAGATACTACAAAGCAGCTTTTCGGTGGCCTGGGTGCTCGCCTATGTGACCGCCTCCGTGCTTGCTGGGATGGTCCGTGGACAGGAGATCAACCCAGACGATGTAATCCGGGTGAACACGTCGCTGGTCAACTCGCCGGTGCTGGTGATCGGCCGTGACGGGAAGTTCGTTCCTAACCTGCGGCGCGAGGATTTTCAGGTGTTCGAGAATGGTGTCAAACAGGCGATCGCCTATTTCGCACCGGTCGATAATCCTTTCACAGTCGCGCTCGTGATCGATACCAGCCGTTCGACAGTATTCAACCTGCAAGATATTCAGCATGCGGCGCTCGCTTTCGTTGACAAGATGCGGCCGCGCGATCGCGCGGTCGTGGTCTCGTTTTCTGATGATTTTAACGTGCTGACCGAGGCGACTAGCGATCCGGAAACTCTGCGCCACGCAATCGGGAGTATTCGACCGGGCGGTGGCAGTCGCGTCTATGATGCGATCGATTCACTAATCGATGAGATGAATTTGATCGAAGGTCGTACCGCGTTGATTCTGTTTAGCGACGGCGTTGATAACGACAGCCGGAAGGCTACGCTCGTAAGCACGCTGGTGAAGGCTGAACGAAGCGACACGTTGATCTATCCGGTGCAGTTCAGCACCTATGACCGCATGAAGTTGCGAGGGCCGGCGCAAAGCAATCTACCGGCGGAAGGGACCGGTTTTAGCGAACAGGATTACCGGCGTGCAGGTGCGTACTTGCGCAGATTAGCAGACACGACGAGCACTGGAGTTTATCCGGCTGCTGAAATAAGCGACCTCGACCGCGCGATCTCCAGCATCGTCGACGAACTGCACAATGAATACAGCATTGGTTACTACCCGCGCGAGTCGGGCAAGACAGGTGAACAAAGACGCGTCGAAGTACGCGTGAATCGTCCACAATTGGTTGTTCGCGCACGCACAGGTTATGTAGTCGATCGATCGGGAGCGGTTGTTAGAACCGCGAGCGCGCAGCGCGTTTTGCCGGCGACAAAGGTTGAGAGTGACGCATCGTTGCCCGTGTCGCGAACCGATGAAGTGGCTAACCCGACGACTGAAGGGCGTTGGATGTGCAAGAGTACGAATCCGCCGATCAATATGGTGATCGTGAAGGAAGGGTTTGTTTCACATTGTACGAAGAGTACGCGCGCCAATTACGAAACGAATGCGTGGTTAATCAAGAAGCCGGGTCCCTTTGAGAGGGTGTGCAAAGCTTTTATGGTTTGGAAAGATCGTGAAATCGCGGCGGCGCCACTGCCGGAAGGTTATGTCGTGATTGGTGAGGTGAAGTCGCCGGCTTGCGCAAACAGCGCAAACGCGGAAGTGACGACAAACGCGTGGGAAATCCGTGTGCCCGGTCCGAGTGAAATCGTTTGCAAGGGATTTCCGCTGCCGCGTGGCTACGTCATGATCGGCGAGCGATTTCTCGCTAAGTGTCCCAAAAGGGCCACTGACACAAACGCCTGGCTCATTCGCGCTAAATAGACTACCGATTAGATCTATTCTTTCCCAAAGGCCGCATCGCCGGTGTCGATGGGCGATTCGTACTCGGCGTCACCGCATCACCGCCGATGTGCTGTTCGGAGGCGTCGCCAAACATCCGGTTTCCTTTCTTTCTCACGCCTCGCAGCGCCGGCGTATCTTCCATTTCCTCTCGGTTTTGATCGGGATTACCGGCGAATCCGGTTTGCTGTCCACGTGGTTTTGAGGGCGTGCCGACTTTGTGCTGGTCCTTGCGTGTTCCCTTTGTGCCCATGGTCTATTCCTTCCCTTTCCCCTTCCTTTTATCGCTGCTCTTTTTCTCTAACGACCATTTCAACGCCAGTGGCGTTATCAACGTCGTAATGATAACCATGATAACTATTGCGCCAAAAGTCGCGGCGTTGACCACTGGTTCACGGGCACCGTTCGTTAACGGCAACATCAGACTCGCGCCGATACCCGCAAAGATCAAACCAACCTCACCGCGCGGAATCATTCCCAGTCCAATGGCCAAACGATTTACATCGCGCTCCACCACTCCCAAAGCACAGATCTGCTTGCCAACTATTGCCGCAACCGTGAGCGCGGCCGCAAAACCGAGAATGTCGACGCGGGCGAAAAGTCGCAGATCGACCTTGAGCCCCATCAGCACGAAAAAGATCGGCACTAACACCGTGCTCACAGGCTGCAACAGGTCGTGAAGATCTCGCTCAACGCGTCCACCAGTCGGTTTGAAATGAACCTCGTCAAGAATCAAACCCGCCGCGAACGCTCCAACGATCGGCGCTAACCCGACCTCCGCGGCCGCCCACGCGAGAAATAGACAAAATGAGATCGCGAGCGTCAACAAGACTCCTCGCGTTTCAAGACGTCCCGCGCCGCGCAACAACCGCGGAATCAATGAGTGACCAATCGCGATCGACGCTATTAGGAACGCTATCGACTTCGCTGCTATCCACCCAACATCAAATGCGGAAAGGGTGCCGCCCACAGCCGCCGCCTGGATTGCGCCGGAAACAACCGCCAGGATCAGCAGCCCAAGCACGTCGTCGATCACCGCAGCTCCGAGAATGATCCGCGCCTCGCGCGTCGCCAACTTTCCCAAATCCCGAAAAACACGCGCCGTAATTCCAACGCTCGTCGCGCAGAGAGTCGCGCCGATAAAAATATGGGTCAAGGTTGCGGCATCCGGCAGGAAATAGGCCGAAACCATCCACCCGAGTAGAAACGGCGCCACTACTCCTAAAAAGGCCACTAGCAACGACGACCATCCAACTTCCATCATCTGACGCAAGTCAGATTCGAGCCCAACTTCAAACAAAAGGATGATCACACCCAGTTCTGCCAGCGCCGCTATTGTTTCACTCGTCTTCAGCGGCTCGATCCTCGTGAAGCCGAAAATCACCAGGTTCCCGAGCAAAACACCGGCAAGCAGTTCACCCAAAACAGCCGGTTGCCGAACTCGCTCAAAAACTTCGCCCGCAAGTTTTGCCGCCACCAGCATGACTGCCACGCCGATTAGGACGGCCGGGTCGAGTCCATGATTCATGGGTTCTTAAGATACCATCTAAATCTTAGTAGTGTCGGAGTTGCCACATTCTCTGCGTACCTCGGCGGCCCTATGCGACTCTGAGGTGACAGAGGCACAAAAAAATGGCGGAGACGCGGGAGGACCGCTGTGATAGGCCGAGAGGAAATTAAGATACCATCTAAATCGCCTATAGATTTGCTTCCCGGCGATGAGGTCTCTATAATGCGCCCCACTTACGCGCTTCCCCGGCAGGTTGGCGCTACTCAAACGAAAACGATGGCGACTCCGATCCGATGGAACCAACGTAGACGTGTCGCGTCCTACAGTGGTTCCAATAGACCCGAAACTCCCCTACGGTCTCTGGCTGTCAGCCTGACGCACGTCGCCCGGGCTGCGCTTACCGAGCCCTACATGCTCACCATCGAGCATGAACGCATCCACCTGGATCGTCTTCCCAAAGCTTTCGACGGTTTTCGCGTGGTTCAACTCTCGGACGTCCATCACGGTCCGTTTTCAGATGCCGAACAGATCGAACGGGCGGTCGACACCGCAAATCGTCTGAAACCTGACATAATCGCGCTAACCGGCGACTACATCTCGAAGGAACGTCGTTACGCAGCTCCGTGCGCCGAGATGTTGGGTCGCTTGGAGGCTCGCTACGGTGTGTACGCTGTTCTTGGAAATCATGACCACTGGACCGATGCAGCCTTGATTACTGACCTCTTCCGAGCGGAAGGAATCACGGTCCTAATCAACGAAGGCGTGCACTTCGAACTCGACGGCGAGAGTATCTGGCTGGCGGGCGTGGACGATACGATGGTTGGTCTGGAGGACCTGACGCTGGCTCTCGCAGGCGCTCGTAGCGATGAGATGAAACTTCTGTTGGCGCATAATCCGGTCATACTGAGGCGTGCCGCTCGCGAGTCGGTCGATCTCGTGCTGAGCGGTCATACGCATGGCGGTCAGGTCGCAATTCGAGGTGAGCGGAGTGCCTCGGGCCGTCCTCGACGGCGCATGCTAAAGGGGCTTTGGCGCCAGGAAAATACTCAGATTTACGTCAACCGCGGTCTCGGCACGGTGGTGCTGCCTATCAGGTACGGATGCCCTCCTGAAGTCTCTTTGTTGGAACTCCGCAGCAGCAAGTAATCGCAGCGCAGATCGGACGGGTATCACGGATATCTAAATGTCCGCACGCATCATTACTGTTCCCAATCTTCTGACCGTATTCCGGATGGTTTTGATTCCGGTATTCGTTTCCCTGCTCTTTTACCAGAAATTCGTGTTTGCCCTGGCCGTTTTCGTCTTTGCCGGTGTGACCGACGGGTTGGATGGGCTCCTTGCCCGACGTTTCAACCAAAAATCCCAACTGGGCACAATTCTCGACCCGATCGCCGATAAGCTCCTGCTGGTGACCGCATTTGTGGTGCTGTCGATGCGGTCAGTTTTCCCACAGCCTTTGCCGTCCCATCTGCCGATTCCGTTCTGGGTGACTGTCGCTGTCATCAGCCGGGATGTCTTCATTCTTGTAGGCGCGGCCGCCATCAATATCGTGACCGGATTCCGCGGTTTTCGCCCGTCCTTGCTGGGGAAAATCAACACGACCGTACAGATCGTGGCGATCGGGCTGATCATCTTCGCCGCCAGCGTTCCCTATGGAACGGGCTACTACCTCCCGACGATTTACGCCACAGTTTTTGGTTTTTCCGTCCTTTCCGGCGCCCACTACGTGTTTTTCGTCTCCCGGCTCGTAAACGAGGACAGATCCACACTCAACAAAACTTGACAATAACGCACTCAGGTCTTATATTGTGCGAGCGTTCAGGAAACTGGATTCGTGTGATTCTGTCGTTAGGTTTGGAGATTAAATCAACATGAGCAAGATTATTGGAATTGACCTCGGAACTACCAATTCGGTGGTGGCAGTGATGGAGGGCGGTGAGCCCACCGTAATCACAAACTCTGAAGGTGGCCGCACCACGCCATCAACCGTGGCCTTCACTAAAGATGGCAGTCGTCTCGTCGGACAGGTCGCCAAGCGCCAGGCGGTTACCAATCCCGAAAACACTGTCTATTCAATTAAGCGATTTATGGGGCGTCGCTATAACGAGGTTACGGAAGAGATTAAGCAAGTTCCTTACAAAGTGCAGGGCGCCGGTAACGGCGATGTACGTATCTCGGCGGGCGGCAAGGAATGGAGCCCACCGGAGATTTCGGCCATCATTCTGCAAAAGATGAAGCAGTCGGCCGAAGACTATCTCGGCCAGAAGGTCGACAAAGCGGTAATCACCGTCCCTGCGTACTTCAACGACTCGCAACGTCAGGCCACGAAAGACGCAGGCAGGATCGCCGGTCTCGAAGTGATGCGCATCGTCAACGAGCCGACGGCGGCAGCGCTCGCCTACGGTCTCGACAAGAAGAAAGACGAAACCATCGCGGTGTTTGACTTCGGCGGCGGTACTTTCGACGTCTCTATTCTTGAGGTCGGCGAAGGCGTTGTGGAAGTGAAGTCGACCAACGGTGACACGCACCTTGGCGGCGACGACATCGACGAGCGGTTGATCGAATGGATCATCGACGAGTTTAAAAAAGACCAGGGAATTGATCTCTCGGCCGACAAGATGGCCTTGCAGCGACTGAAGGAAGCTGCTGAAAAGGCGAAGATCGAACTTTCGAGCACGATGGAGACTGAGGTGAATCTGCCGTTCATCACGGCGGATCAGTCAGGTCCGAAACACCTGGCGATGAAACTCACGCGCTCTCGTTTCGAGCAGTTGGTTGAGCCGATCCTGTCGAAACTCCGCGGTCCAGTCGAGAGGGCGCTGAAAGACGCGCAACTCGAGGCGAATAAGATCGACGAAGTAGTTCTCGTCGGCGGTTCGACGCGCATTCCGAAAGTGCAGGAGATCGTGAAAGAGATGTTTGGCAAAGAGCCAAACAAGAGCGTGAATCCTGACGAAGTGGTTGCGGTCGGCGCGGCCGTTCAGGCTGGCGTTCTTTCGGGCGAGAAGACTGACATCCTGTTGCTCGACGTTACGCCGCTCAGTCTGGGTATCGAGACGCTAGGTGGGGTTTTCACCAAGCTGATCGAGCGCAACACAACGATCCCGACGCGCAAATCGGAGATCTTTTCGACTGCGTCTGACAACCAGACTTCAGTGGAAGTTCACGTGTTGCAGGGCGAGCGACCGATGGCTGCGGACAACCGCACGCTGGGCAAGTTTCATCTCGTCGGAATTCCGCCGGCGCCGCGCGGCATGCCGCAGGTGGAAGTTACTTTCGACCTTGACGCCAACGGCATCGTGAACGTCTCGGCGAAAGACATGGGCACAGGTCGTGAGCAGAAGATCACGATCACAGCTTCTTCAGGTCTGGCGAAGGAAGAGATCGACCGGATGATGAAGGACGCCGAATCCCACTCTGCTGACGACGCCCGGAAGCGTGAAGAGATCGAAGCTCGTAATCGTCTTGACGGTCTGGTCTACCAGATGGAGAAGACACTGTCCGAGAATCGCGAGAAAGTTGGAGCGGTTGCTACGGACGTTGAGTCGGCCATCGCGGAGGCGAAGAAGGCGTTGGCGGAAGGCGGCGTCGATAAGTTGAACGACGCTTTCAATCAGCTGCAGAGTGCGTCGCACAAACTGGCTGAGGCGCTGTATCAACAGGCTCCGCAAGGAGCGCCAACGGCTGACCAGGCTTCGGCAGCGGGTGCTTCGTCCTCAGCTGGCGGTTCAGGTGACGACAACGTGATCGACGCTGAATACGTCGATGTTGATGACAATAAATAACGCCGATTTGATCGGTGTGCTTGTAAGAAGGGGCGGAGATCACGTAGTAGCTCCGCCCTTTCAAGCGTAACGGACCACGGATGGCTAATAAGCAGGACTATTACGAAATACTCGGCATCAAGCGCGACGCCAAGCCTGAAGAGATCAAGAAGGCTTACCGGCGTTTGGCGCGCAAGTATCACCCTGACGTGAATCCGGGTGACAAAGGGGCCGAGGAACGCTTCAAGCTGATGTCTGAAGCGCACGACGTGTTGTCGGATCCGAAGAAGCGAAGCGTTTACGATCGTTTCGGACAGTATTCCGACAATCTCGCCGACGCGGCAGCAAGAGGCGCTGGTCCATCGAGCGGACGCTCGTCGCCCGGTTTCGATTTCACTGGGTTTGACTGGGGCAGCGCGAGTTCTCCCGGGGCGGCGGGCGCCGGAAGCACCTTCCGAGACATCTTCGCGGACCTGTTCGGTGGCGGACCTGCCAAGGAGAAGGAACCGCCGCGCCCACAACCTCAGCGAGGCGCCGACATCGAAATGCCGTTGTCGCTTACGTTTGAGGAAGCAATCAAGGGTTTGACGACAAACATCACCGTGAATCGTTCCGATCAGTGTTCGCGGTGTAATGGAGCGGGCGACATCGGCGGACCGGTGGTCGTTTGCTCAACGTGCAAAGGTTCAGGGCAGGTACAACGCGCCGGAGGGCGGTTGCGTTTCGCGCAGGAGTGCCCCGACTGCGGCGGAACCGGACGTCGTCGTACGCCGTGTTCGTTGTGCAAGGGCAAAGGCACGATGCCAAAGACCGAGACGGTGAAGGTGCGTATTCCCGCGGGAGTGGAGACAGGTTCGCGTGTACGCATTCCCGGCAAGGGCGAGGGTGGCAGGATGGGAGCGCCGGCCGGAGATCTTCACATCATTACGAACGTTGGTCCGCACAAGTATTTCACGCGCAAGGGCGACAACATTTATGTGACCGTTCCGATCACGGTTCCGGAAGCTGCGCTGGGGGCGAAGATTGAGGTGCCGACCGTTGACGGAAAAACGCAGTTGCGCATTCCGCCCGGAACGCAGTCGGGACAGAAGTTTCGCCTGCGCGATCGCGGTGCGCCGTCGCTGCGAAATCCGGGTGCGAAGGGTCACCAGTTCGTCGAAGTGCAGGTGACGTTGCCAAAGGTTATTTCAGAGGAGACGAAAGAGCTGTTGCGAGAGTATTCACGATTGAACTCGACGAACCCGCGCGTTGAGATGGGGCTCGAGTGAAAGGTTCTTTGTACTTTGTACTTTGTTCTCTGTTCTTTGTTCTTAGTAGCTCTTGATAGTCTGTAGTACGCCTGGCCAGCGAACAAAGTACAAAGCACAAAGCACCAAGCTCAGTTTAACCGTATGAGTCGAAAGCCGAAAACCTATACCATCAGTGCCGTGGCGGAGCAGTATGGGATCCATCCGCAGACGCTGCGCTTGTATGAGCGTGAGGGTTTGTTGAAGCCTTCGCGGTCCGAGGGTAATACGCGGCTCTATACCGATCCGGATCTCGAGCGATTGGAGTTGATCCTTTCGCTAACGCGCGACCTTGGCGTAAACCTGGCGGGGGTAGAGATCATACTAAACATGCGCGAGAAGATGGACGCGATGCAACATGAGTTTGAGCGCTTCTTCCAGTATTTACAGTCGCACGCGGAAGAGTTGACGAATTTCGATGTGGCACCAGAGGGAAGCGACGCGTTGGTCCCACTCACGCGCGCAGCAGCACTGCGAAGACGATCGACGCGAAGTTGATCGGTTTTACTCTTAAGTGGTAGAGTGTCGCGCGTTCGACACCTCACAACTTAGGAGTTACTAATGACCTCACGTCTCACGCTTCTCACGCTAATTCTGTTCGCATTCAACCTTCAACTCGTTAACGCACAGGATCTGGATACGGTCACGATCTTTGGTCGCATAGCCGATCAGAATGGGGCTGTGATTCCGCGCGCTGAAATCAAAGCCAACTCTCGAACAGTCACAACGGACGATCAGGGTCGATATCGTCTGATCCAGTTGGAACCCGGTATTTATTCAATTCGTGTTTCCTGTTCGGGATTCGCCACTCAGGAATTCACCCAGATCAGGACTACATCCGGGCAAAGCCTACAGTTCGATGTGACGCTCTTGCCTTCGAGCGTCGTTGTCGAACCGATTGTCGTAACCTCGGCCGAAGCACCGTTAGTCGATACGAAACGAACAGTTGTTGGCGCGACACTTACTTCGCGGGAAACTGAGTTGCTGCCTCTGGCGTCACGTTCCGTGCTGGATCTGATCTTCACATTGCCAGGAGTCACGGAAGAACCGCTCTCGACACGTGATCTTGCCGAGGATCGAAACTCAAGCCCCGCATCGACGCCCGAAGAGGCGGGTGTTTTCTCGCTCGCAGGCTCACCTGCATATTCGAACAATCTCACAATCGACGGTTTGGATAACAACGACGACCGCGCGGCGCGTGAACGTTTCCAACCTTCGCCCGAGGCCGTCGCGGAAGTTCAGGTGATCACAAACCAGTTCTCCGCTGAGTATGGACGAGCCTCAGGAGGACGCGTTAATTTGCGCACGCGTAGTGGATCGCCCGAGTTTCACGGGCGCGCCTTTTATTTCTTCCGCGACGAAGCGCTGAACGCAAATAGCTTCCGCAATAATTCGCTCGGTCTCTCTCGCCTGCCGCTTCAGGAGCACGTCGCTGGTTTCACATTGGGTGGACCACTGACCAAAGGAACGACGTTCTTCGCGTCATACGAATTCAGTAAGATCCTCGATAGCGCGCTGATCGATACGCTTGTTCCGGTTCAGCAGAACGCTTTGTTTCCTCTGCCACGTCCGACAAATCCCGAGCTGTCGCGTCTCGAATCAGCATCGTCGCCGGCAGTCGCGGCTGAGGTCGCTCCATTCATTGCTTCCGTAAGCACGCCACTGAAGAATACAAATCTCATCGGGCGCGTGGATCATCCTTTCAATGCAGTTCATAACGTCTCGGTTGTTTATCAAGCTGGGCGGCTCGTGAATCTGCGGCAGTTTGGCGGTGGCAACCGTTTGGCAGAAGCGCTTCAGGGCCGAAGACGAAACTCAGACGCGCTTTCCGTGTCGGACAACTATGTCTTATCAGCTCACATTGTGAATCAGTTGCGGATGCAATACTCGCGACTGGCGCCGTCATTCCAAACGCAAGCCGGCGAAAAACCGGTGGTCCTTATTGCGTTGAACGATCCGTTAATTGATGGAACGCTGGTCGCCGGCTCTTCTACGTCAGGTGGCAGCGATCGCAGGGAGGATCGGTTTCAAATACAAAACATTCTGTCGTTGGTCAGCGGCACTCATTCACTTAAGTTTGGCACTGACATTCATCAAGTGCGATCGACGTTCATCGATCTGGCGGATCTGAGTGGTACTTTCAATTTCGCCAGCGCGGGCGATTTTCTCGCTAACCAACCGAGCCGCTTTCGCCAGAACTTTGCAAGCCAATCGACGCAAACAAATCGTTACATCAGTTTCTTCGTGCAGGATGAGTGCCAGGTGGTGCCGCAACTTCTCGTCAGTTATGGCCTGAGATACGAGCGCGAGACTATTCTTCGCGATCGCAACAACTTCGGGCCACGATTCTCGGTCGCGTACAGCCCGCTCGCTTCGGGGAAGCTTGTACTGCGGTTCGGTAGCGGGATCTTTTTCAATCGAGCGTTGCTGAGAACGATCGACGATTTCACGCTGGGTCAGCAGCAACTCTTCTTCGATACCAATCTTCTTCAGGATTCTTCGACCGGCAAACTGATGACCCCTGAGCAGCGGAGGGCTTTTATCAGCGCACACTTGCGCTTTCCTGAAATCACGGATTTAAGACAATTTGCAGTCTCGAACACTGATTTCTTACGGCGGCTCGATCCGCAGTTACGAATCCCTGAGAGCTATCAGGTCAATGCCGGGATCGAACGCGACCTTGGTCGCGGGTATGCGGTTGAAGCGAATTTTAGTTTCACGCGAGGCATTCATCTCTGGCGCGAGTTCAATGCGAATGCGCCCGTGCTGCCCGGGGGCTACGCGAACTTGTCGCAGTTTTTGGCATCGCGCGATTTCGCTAATTTTGTTAGTAGGGAGACGAGGGTTCGGCCACTGCACAATACCTCGACGGCTGGTGAGCTCGTTCGTTTTGTTTTTGGTGATGCGGACCAAGCGGCTGTTGGTCGTGTGGTCGAGTTTGGTGTGCCGGTTTCAATTGTTAATCTGAACGTGCCGTCATCGACTACTGCGATCGATATCGCGCTCGCGGCGCTTAATCAACTTCGGCCCGATCCGGCGCGTGGTGAGATCGAACAGCTCATCTCTGCGGGCAACAGTTTCTATCGCGGCGTTACGATCGAGCTGCGGAAGCGTTTCGATCATAACTTTACCTTTCGTGCTGGATACACCTTGTCGAGTTTGGTTGACGATGGTGTGGTGAACACGTCGGATGCGCTTGTGCCAGGAGATTTTCGTGCTGAACGCGCGCGCAGCTTGCTCGATCGGCGGCATCGGTTTGTGCTTTCCGGAACTTTTGCTATGCCTCGCTATTTCGGAGCATTGCAACTATCGCCGATCTGGCGTGTTGCGTCAGGTGCGCCCTTCAACATTTCGCTCGGCGGCATCGATCGCAACCTCGACGACGTTTCAAACGATCGGCCCAACTTCTCTGGAAAGACCGAACTTCTGCGCTGGCGCAAACCGGGCCAACCGCTCGATCCAACTCTGCTGAACTCATTCACGATCCCACCCATCGGCCAATCCGGAAACCTTCCGCGAAATGCCGGCACTGGTCCCGGTCTCTTCGTCTTCGACCTCAACGTCACGCGCGACTTTCGCATTAACGACCGATTTCGGCTTAGATCCGTGCTCGAATTCGACAACATCCTCAACAAGACCGTCTTCAGCTTTGGCTCCCAGTTCATCAATCTTGATGACTCATTTCTGGTAGCAACACGCACCATGCGTCCACGTCAGATTCGTGTCGGATTGAAGGTGGAGTTTTGACCGTAAAGAGGCGACCCACAAAATCATCGGTGTGTTTCTCGACGTATACAACGAGTTGGGATAGCGTTAGAGACTGGAGCAACTACGTAAAAATACCGGTCTGGTTTCGCAGCAACTGTGCCAGTTCTGAAGGAGATATGCTATTGAAGATGCTGTGTTGTAGCTTAGACTCGCCTACGGTTTCACATAGCGCAGCTACTGGTTCTGGTGCAGCCTGGTTTTCTCTCTGCGTAACTCCGCGCTCTCTGCGCCTCGGCGGTGAATTGGGTGGAAAACTTAACACCGCAGATCGCAGAGAGCGCGGAGTTAGCAGAGTCTGGAAACTGCACCACTACCCAGCTACTCAACTACTTGCGCGCCGCGTATATAGCCACGTATATAGAGGTCGGAAGCTTGCTGAACTTGGGCCTAAAACCGGAATTCAAGAGGTTACTGCTCGACAATGCGAGTAAAACCAATCGGTGCGGAGTTAGCGGCGGGATTCCTTGCATCTAGCCCGCGAACGTTCAATTCGTCTTTTCATCCATCTGTTCATCGTCGTTGCCTTCCAATACTTCGATGAGGTGCGTACGCTTGCGTTGCCCCGCAGGTTGCATGCCAGTACGACTCTCTAACAATTAACGCGTGTTTCCCGCTCAAAAAGGCTCAGCTAACCTCACTTCGCCGCACGATTTAGTGTCCTAAAGCCGCAAATGGCTTGTGGTAAACTCGCTTTCGATGTCTCTCATGGACTCACAAACCGAGCATGTCAGCGAAGTAGAGGCCGCCCTCCTCGATGCCGAGCTCTTTATGAAGTACCAGGCCGCGGACCGCGCCATCAAACGTCTCCGCACCGCCCTCGAACTGAACACCCGCTCCATCAAACTTCGCGAACGCCTGCGCGAGATCTGCGCCTCGCAAAAACAGGTTGAAGAAGCCGCCCGGCAATGTTTGGCGCTCGCCAGTCTCTACATCGAGCGCGAAGATTTCGACTCGGCCCACGACCGGCTCCTTGAAGCGAAACAGCTCGACAATAGAATCAACATCGCTAGCGGTCTCGAAGCCATACGCCGCGCACGCCGCCCCGATCTCAAACCTGTACCCGCTCCCGAACCGCAGTTCGAACGTAAACATTTCACTCTAGCCGGCGATCTCAGTTCAGTCAGTGTCTTCGACGCCATCCAGGTGATCGAAAACGCACGCTTAAACGGAGTCTTGACGATGAGTGGTGAAAACCACCAGGGACAGGTGATGTTCAACGAGGGACGGATCGTCGATGCAAACTGCGACGAGCAAAGCGGTGAAAAAGGCTTCGAACGCGTCGTGGAGATCACGAACGGCACCTTCGAGTTTCAAAAAACCTCCGACCAATACCCTACCCGCATCCAGGCCCTCAGCAACACGAATCTCATTCTCGACACTTTGCGAATGCTGGACGAGCGCAAGCAGTAACCACGGATCTAGTCAATCAGCACGCGAGTATTTAATGCTTCTGCTTTTTCGATGGCCGTAAGCAGGCGGAGGAACTGCGTGTAGTTCCGGCTGCGGGTGGTAAGCCGAGTGATTTCAGATTGCGAGAGGTCGCTGCGCAGGAGTAGATCGAGAAGATCGTAGTAATCCGGAGTGGCTTCGAAGGGAAACTCGCGCGTGTAAGTCGTCGCCGCACTGTCCTCGGAACGAAACCCGGCCAAAAGATCGAACACGTGGTCTGTCGTCAAACGTGCGGCAGCGCGCGTCAGCGTGATCGGCACGCGCAACTCGAAGAAGCGCAGACCTTCATCAGTCACCACCCGCCGCAACTCCTTCGTCGCTTCACCGTCAAACGGCGACTCCGGATCGACGAGTATGCGCAATAGTCGTGGCTGGTCTTCCTTGTCAATCGTGTCGAGCGAAAGCTGCACTCGATCCGCTAGAAACTTTTCAAACTGCGCCTCAACCGGATAGTTAATCCTTCCCAGACATCCAACCGACTCTCCTTCTCCCGCTGCTTCAAGCGGCAAACACGCCGGGCACTGAGCACAGATCGCCGTCGCCACTTGCAACCGCTCGATTTCAGCGCTCGCATTCTCAACCCACTGAAGTTTGTCCCCCGAAGGCGCAACAACGTCTCCCGTTGTGAGCCTCGCATGCAAACTGCTCAGCCGTCCCCACTGCCGCAGGTGCGATTCGGAATAGTTGGCGCGAAGCGGGCAATCGTATTGCAGTGCAAATTCTAATGACATTGATCCCTGTTTTTCCTGAATCTGTGTTACACGGATGATTATGGTAAGCTTTCGGCATTCCCGCAATTGTGCCGCATAGAAAGGTCATGACATGGCAGTAGATCAGAAACTCTTGGAAATACTCGCGTGTCCGGCGTGCAAGGCAACAGTCGAGCTTAAGCCGGACGGAAGCGCGTTGAAATGCGTCGAGTGCAAACGCGTGTACCCAATCCGCGACGATATTCCCGTGATGCTCATCGACGAAGCTACCATCGAAGAATGACCTGATGAACGGTCTGCGCGACATCGTTGACTCTTCCCCGCAACTCCGCGTAATTGATACAAATGCGATGGACGTTCCCTATCCACCGGAACCTTTGGCGCCCGCGCGATGGGACTGGTCGAGGGTAAACAAGGTGTTGCTCGTGCGGCTGCGCTCCATCGGCGACACCGTACTCTCAACTCCATCGCTTTACGCACTACGACGCTTCCTTCCGAACGCACAGATAGACATCCTGATTGAAGACTGGGTTGCGCCTGTGCTGGACGGTCACCCGCATGTTGACAACGTGGTGGTCCTGGAAAGAGGCGGGGTGATTTCACGCGCGCGAGTGGCTCGACAGATTAGATCGACGGGTTACGACGTGGTTTATAACCTTCACGGCGGAACCACCGCCACTTTTCTGACGCGCGCGACCGGAGCGCGCCATCGCGTCGGCCTCAAGTCTTATCAATACGCGCACCTGCACAATCATCAAGCGCCGTCGCCGCTGGTGCTGTGGGGACAGCAGAAAACACATTCGGTCGAACAACAACTCGCGCTGCTCGGATGGACTGGAGTTCCGGTTACCGATAGGCCACGTACACATCTCGCGGTCACACAGAAAGCGGACGACGTCATTAACCAGCGATTGGCCCAGGGTGGACTCTATGATGGCGACATCGCGCTCATCCATCCGGCGACGGCGTTCGCCACTAAACAATGGGCCACGCAAAACTTCGCGCGCGTGGCGGAGTGGCTCGCCGAGCGCGGCTTAGCGTCAGTGGCGGTCGGCGCTCCTGAGGATCGTGAGATTCTGAAGTCGCTACTCGAGCAGGCAGCGGTTCCCATTACTTCTCTCGACTTGTCACTTCCTGAAGTTGCGGCGCTCGCGGCCCGGTCACGGATCTTCGTCGGCAACGACAGTGGCATCGCGCATATCGCGGCCGCGGTCGGGACGCCGTCGGTGGTCATTTTTGGATCGTCAAACGTGGCGCACTGGCGACCCTGGAACAAAGCGGCCGCGGAAGTGGTCCTTGAAGAGATGTCTTGTCAGCCGTGTCATGGTTATTTTTGTGAGAAGTTTCCCCAACCGGAATGTATTCTGCGTGTTCCGGTTGAAAGAGTCGTCACCGCAATCGATCGGGCTTTGAGTCGAAGTTGAGCTTTATTCTTTGCACGGTGTGCGTTGTTCGCCATTTTACCGTTCAGTGCAAAGCCCCTTTGAAATGCGAACAAAGAACTAAGCACTAAGCACTAAGCACTAAGCACTAAGCACAAATGCTAACAAAGAACCGGGTTACCGAAATCCTCCGTGCCCTTCGCGAACGTAACGTCGTCGTGCTGGGCGACGTTATGCTCGACGAGTTCGTCTGGGGCGACGTGACGCGCATCTCGCCCGAGGCGCCGGTGCCGGTCGTCGATGTTCGACGTGAATCGGTTCATCTCGGTGGCGCTGCGAACGTGCTCGCTAACCTGGTTGCGCTTGGAGCACGAGGCACCGTGGTGGGCGTGATTGGAAACGATGACGCCGGCAAGCGTCTGCGCCATGGTTTGCGCGAACTCGGGAGGGACGCTAATGACAACTTGATCGTCGACGAAGTGCGGCCCTCGACGATCAAGACGCGCATCATTGCGCACAGCCAGTTGGTCGTGCGTGCCGACCGTGAGTCGCGCACGCCGGTGAGTTCGCAAATAGAAGAGCGGATCATTTCATCCGTTAAAGAAGCCTTGCGCGAGGCTGATGCTTTTGTAGTTTCGGATTACGATAAAGGCGTGGTGACGCCACGAATTCTCGGCGAAATCCTGCCGTTCGCGTACGAACGTGTTCCGGTTTTAGTTGATCCAAAGCTGCGCAACTTCAACTCTTACCGGCCGGCAACACTCGTAACGCCGAATCATCACGAGGCGCTGCGCATGAGCAACAGCGAAGACCACTCAGACGAAGGCTCGCGTAACGCCGCCAGCGTGATCAGAAAAACACTTGGCTGCGACGCCGTGCTAATCACCCGCGGAGACCGCGGCATGATGTTGCTCGAAGGTGAGGGTGAACCTGTTTATGTCAAAACAGCAGCGCGCGAGGTTTACGATGTTACTGGCGCTGGTGATACTGTTATCGCCGCACTCGCCGCCGCTCTCGCCACGGGCGCGAGCATGATTGAAGCGGCTACACTCGCTAATCACGCCGCCGGAATCGTTGTCGGTAAGGTCGGCACCGCGACCGCGAACGCGGAGGAACTAATCGAAACTTTCGATTGATCTTGCCTGGGTCGTTCCATGGTAGGCAAAACTCTTCGCAACTATCGCATCACCGAAAAGGTCGGCGTGGGCGGACAGGGCACCGTTTATAAAGCAACTGACCTGAAGCTCGGTCGTACGGTTGTAATCAAAGTCATTCCGCCGGAGTTAAGCGCGAAGGAAGCAAACCTCAAACGGTTCGAACGCGAGGCCCGTCTTGCATCGTCGTTGGACCACCCAAACATCTGCACGATTTACGATCTCGATGAAGTTGATGGCGTTCACTTTATCGCCATGCAGCACGTTGAAGGAAGGAATGTGCGGCAACTGGTTGCGGGCCGGCCGTTGGAACTAAAAACTGCGCTGCTCATCGGGCTGCAGGTTGCCGACGCACTCGCCACCGCTCACAGTCGCGGCATCATTCATCGAGATATCAAGTCGGGCAACGTGATGGTGACTCCATCCGGACAGGTGAAGGTGCTCGACTTCGGCCTCGCCAAATTACTTGACGACACTGAAGCCGTAACGTCCGGCATTCATCGCACGGAGTTGACCGAGATCGGCATCCCCTATGGCACCGCCACCTACGCCGCACCCGAACAGGCGCGCGGCGATCGCGTCGACAAACGCGCGGACGTCTTCTCGCTCGGCGTTTTGCTTTACGAGATGCTGACAGGAACCTGGCCGTTTCGCGGTAAGACGACGATCGATGTCCGACACGCAGTTCTCTATGATCCACCGCGACCGATCTCCGAGCTGCGCTCGACTCCAATCCCGCCGCGTCTGACACAGATCATCGAACGGGCCCTCGCAAAAGACCCAAAAGATCGCTTTCAAAACATGGACGACTTCCGCAAAGAGCTGCGACAGGTGTTGCAGGAAGTCGATGCCGGGGTTGTCAACTATGAGACCGTTACGCCGGAGCCGCCTCGTCATCTTGCGGGAGCGAATCCGGTATCGCGCGCGGTTCGCTGGCTGAAGTCAATTGGGCGGAGCGAATCACCGACGTCAGCGCCGAACGCGGCGTCGATTTCCAAGCAAGGCATCCACGAAACACCGCTCACCACCGTTGCTGACCAGGAAAAGAAGACTCTTGCAATTCTCTGCTTCCGTAACCTGAGCAATGATCCGGGGTCTAGTTTTTACGAGTTTTCGCTGGCTGATGCAGTCATCACCGAGCTGGCGAGGATCCGTTCGCTGGTGGTGCGCCCGTCGTCGGTGATTGCGCGTTATCAGGGTCAAACGAGGGATCCTCGTGAGATTGGTCAGGAGTTGAACGTGGGCGCCGTTTTGACGGCCGGGTTTATTCACTCCGGCGATCACTTCCGAGTGACAGCGCAACTGATCGATGTCGCTTCAGGCGAATTGCTGTGGAGCGACCGCATCGACACGGCCGCGGCGGACATCATCGTGGTGCAGGACACGATCGCTCAGCGAATCGTCGAAGGATTGCGCGTTGAACTCAGTCCAGCCGAAGAAGCAGGCATCGCGAAATCCTCAACGCAGAATCCTGTTGCTTACGAGCAGTACCTGCGCGGCCGCGACCTGTTTGCTCGTTTCATATTTCGTACGTTGTCGCGCGACGATTGCGACAGCGCAATCGAACACTTCGAACGCGCAATTCAACTCGATCCTAATTTCGCGCTGGCCCACGACGGTCTCGGCGCGTGTTACGTGAACCGCGTTTTCAAAGGATTCGGCGGCGCCGAAGATTACGAACGTGCGGAAGTCGCTTTCAAGAAAGCATTAGCGCTCGATCCCAACATCGTCGAAGCGCGCATGTTGATGGTGTTTGTTTACCTGTGGCGCGGCGAGAAGCAGAAGGCCCGCAACGAGGTCAGTCGTGCGCGTAACGAGGCGCCGAACGAACCGGTGGTCCACTTTGTGAAGGCGATGCTGCATCGACTCGACGGTGAGTACGGGCGTGCGTTGCGGAGTTACGATCGGCTCGTCAGACTGGATCCGGCCGCACACGTCGTTGCGAGCTACAGTCGCGCGCTCGTACACATGTACATGGGCCAGTTTGACGAGACATTCAAGCAACTAGATAACGCCGGCGAACCGGACAATGCGCTGGTGCGAACGTTTCGCGCGCTCGCGCTTTACTACACGGGGCAAACTGATGCCGCCGCTGAGTTAATGCGCGACACAGTCGAGAAGCATCCAAACATGCACGGCATACGTCCATTCATGGCCATGTTTCTGAACGCACAGGGCAAGCATGACGAAGCGATTGCGCAACTGACGCCGGAAGTTAAACGCAATGGCGAAGTCGACGCCGATATCGCTTATTCAATTGGTTCGGTTTACGCGCTGGAAGGCTTGGCCAATGATGCTTTTGAGTGGCTGGAACGCTCGATCGCGCTGGGAAATGCGAATCATCCGTGCTTTGAAAACGACCCAAACTGGTCCACATTGCGCAACGATCCGCGATTCATTGAGTTAACATCGAGACACAAATGAATAAACAAACACGGATAGCTTCGGTCGTCATATTGTGCCTGCTTGTACGCGTGATGGCGTACGCTCAGGCGCCGGCAGCACCCAAAACACTTCCCGACCTTCAGGCACGCATCTCCGAAGTACTCGCCAAGCCCGAACTTGCTCCAGCGATGGTTGGCGTCAAGGTCGTTTCGCTCGACACAGGACGAGTGCTTTTCGAAGAGAACTCAGGGAAGTTATTGCGTCCCGCTTCGAACATGAAGCTCTACACGGTCGCCGCCGCTCTCGATAAATTGTCACCGGACTATCGCTTCAAGACGCTCGTATACAGCACCAGAAAACCCGACGCGTCCGGCGTGCTTCGCGGTGACTTGATGATCCAGGGGCGCGGCGATCCCACGTTCGCCGCACGGTTCAACAACGGCGATTATCTAAAAGCTATTAACGATCTCGCCGCGCGCATTGCGAGCGCCGGAGTGAAACGTGTCGAAGGCGATCTAGTAGGAGACGAGACTTACTTTGTCGGACCGAAATATGGATCGGGTTGGGAATGGGAAGACTTAACGTGGTACTACGGCGCTGAAATCTCACCGCTCACCGTAAACGATAACGCGCTCGATCTGTTCATCAAGCCGGGACGCGGCGTCACTGCGGCGGCCGTGATCACGACCGGCCCGCCAGATCCTTTGTTGACTATCGTCAACAAGGTCGTGACCGCATCAAAGGGAACAAAACGCGAACTCAACATTTATCGTGGTCTCGGCGAGAATAATGTCACAATTGTAGGCAACATCGCGATCGATGATCCCGGCTACACCGGAGCCATTGCCATCTCACATCCGGCGCTGCTGTTCATGTATCTGCTGCGCACCGCGCTCGCGCAGAAGGGTGTGGTGATAACGGGAAAATCGCGCACCACCGGAACCGTCAACCAACCCATCATTCCGCTAATTCCAGAGCTCGCAAAAACTATGGGAGCGCCACCCCCGAAGATTCAACTCGAGATCACCACGTTCGAATCGCCGCCATTCAGCCTGATCGCGGCGCAGACCCTGAAGCCGAGCCAAAACCTCTATACCGAACTGATTCTTCGCACTCTCGGCACAATGACGCTACCACCGGCGACGATGCCGCCTATTCGACAGACTTCGGAAAATCTCGGCATTGAGGCAGTAAAGGTGTTTTTGAAAACAGCCGGGATCGCAGCCGACTCGCTGCGTTTGGACGACGGCTCCGGATTGTCGCGCAGCGACATGATCACGGCCGACGCGACGGTGCAGTTGCTGAGCTTCATGAACAAACATCGGTACGCTGACGTATTCCGCGCTGCGTTGCCGATCGCCGGAGTCGATGGAACGTTGCGCAACCGCATGCGCGGCACACAGGCCGAGAACAACGTGCGCGCCAAAACAGGATCGTTGAGTTCGGCGGCAAGTCTGGGCGGCTACGTGACGACAGCAGCCGGTGAGAGACTCGCCTTCGCGATCATCGTTAACAACTACGGCAACGACGTCGATCCGCGCGCCACGTGCATGGATCCGATCGCAGTGCTGTTGGCGGCGTTCAACGCGAAGTCAGACGCACCAGCGACCACAACGATCAATGGAACCAAGCCACCCGACAAACCTAACCCTGAAAAGAAATAGGAGAGCCCCTGATGTCATCGCAAACAGTAATGAAGTCATGGAAAGACGTGCGGAACGGATTGATCGACGAAGTCGAGAAGATACCCGACGATCAAATGTTATTTCGAGCGACCCCCGACACGCGAAGCATCGCTGAAATACTCCAGCACATTGTTGAGACCCAAAAGATCCTCGTCGGCGAAACTTGCAGGGAAAACAGTAATTTATTTCGACAATCGTTTGCTGCGCACGGGCAGGAGTATGCTGTGGGCGTCCGGGACGTCACCG
>Ga0209485_1000058_pt1 | contig 35484 bp, 26 predicted proteins | sample NCAS100_FD_187516 | JGI IMG/M metagenome (GOLD analysis project Ga0209485, IMG submission 187516) | Agricultural soil microbial communities from Utah to study Nitrogen management - NC AS100 (SPAdes) (version 2) | ecosystem: Environmental > Terrestrial > Soil > Agricultural land | place: USA... | reverse complement strand
CGCGCAAGCCGATCTTTTCAGGTGATCGCGCGGCTCAGGCCGAGTGTCACGTTAGCTGAAGCCAAAGCAGACCTCGATCTTCTTTCACGACAAATTGAACAGCAATCACCCGACTCAAACACAAGAAGGTCACGCGCGACTTTCGCCCGGCGCTGCTCGTGATGCTAGGTGCGGTTAGCCTGGTGTTGTTGATTGCCTGCGCAAACGTAGCGAACCTCCTGCTAGCCCGTGCTGCGGCGCGACAAAAAGAGGTCGCAATTCGCATGGCCCTCGGCGCGAGCCGCAGACGTATCGCCGCCCAACTTCTAACGGAAAGCCTGCTTCTATCTTTACTCGGTGGCGTTCTCGGTTTGTTGCTTGCTAGTTGGGGCATCGATCTGCTCGTGGCCTATGGACCAGCAGACGTACCGCGACTCCGCGAAGTTAGCATTGATCGTTACGTCCTGTTCTTCACTTTCGCAATCTCCACGTTGACCGGAATCGTCTTTGGCCTTGCTCCGGCGCTTCACGCGTCGAAACCAGATCCAGGCAACATGCTGAAAGAAGGGACTCGCGGCGTGTCGCACGGCGGACGCAATCGTATGCGCAGCGCGTTGATCGTAACCGAAGTTGCGTTTTCGTTAATGCTGCTGGTCGGCGCGGGCCTGTTAATCAACAGCTTCTGGCGCTTGTTGAAAACGGACGCCGGGTTCGATGCGAAGGGCGTGTTGGCGCTTGATGTTCCGTTGAGCCGAACTCAGTACCCAAAACCGGAACAACGCTCGGCGGCATTCGAACAACTCATCGGGCGAATGAAATCACTGCCTGGCGTGCGTGAAGCTTCGGTGGTCAGCAACGTGCCCCTCACTGATCTCGATTACGTACTGAGTTTTCAAATCGAAGGACGAGCTCCCTACAAGCCTGGCGATGAAGCCGCCGCTGATTACACGGTTGTCGGCAAGGATTACTTCCGTGTGATGAACATCGCGTTGCGTCGCGGACGCGTGTTTGCTGACGGCGATACGGCAAACTCTCCGAAAGCCATGGTAGTGAGCGATGCTTTTGTAAACGAGTATTTTCCCAATGAAGAGCCGATCGGCCGCCGGATCGTTTTCGACGGCGAAGACAAAACGCCCTTTGAGATTGTCGGGGTTGTCGCAGACGTTCGACGTGACGGACTCGACGTCGCTGTTGAACCCGAGTTCTATGTTTCGCACGTGCAGATGCCCGAGCGCCGACTAAATCTGGTGCTCCGCACCGATGTGCAAGACGCATCGCAGCTGACACAAGCAGCGCGGGCGGAGGTGAAAGCTTTCGATCCGAACCAGATAATCTGGCGCGTCCAAACGCTGGAGACGTTATTGGGAACGTCAGTCGCGCCGCGCCGTTTCAACATGATGCTTCTCGGGATATTCGCCGGTGTCGCGCTCGTGCTGGCAGCGGTCGGACTCTACGGCGTGATGAGTTATTCAGTCAGTTGGCGAACGCACGAGATTGGCATTCGCATGGCGCTCGGCGCCAAACGCGCGGACGTTCTGCGCCTCGTCGTGCGCCAGGGAATGATCATGGCATTGATCGGTCTCGGCTTCGGTCTGATCGGCGCGTTCTCTTTAGCGCGCGTAATGAGAAGCATGCTCCATGGTGTCTCACCGACGGATCCACTCACGTTCACCGGGGTATCGATCGTCCTCCTTGGCGTGGCGTTGTTGGCGTGCCTGATCCCCGCGCGTCGCGCGACACGTGTCGATCCTATTGTGGCCCTTCGCAACGAATAATCTGATACCATGCAAATCTGCTCTCGAAGGAGGAAAGATATGAGGGGTCGATCTGCCTTTCTTGTTCTTCTAATTTTGGTCTTAACCTCAGCCGTTTACGCACAACCCGCTCCAGCGCAACAACCCGCTCCAGCGCAACCCGGAACATTCGAAGCACGCGTGGAAGAGTTCTTGAAACAGTCGGGCCAGGAGTATCGCAAGGTACAGGCCAACTCCTGGTATTTGCTGGTAAAGGGGAAGGAGATGGGCCAGATCCGGATCATTCTCGGTGCTGGACCAAGCCAGATCGCCATGGGTGCGGTTATCGTTCCCAAACAGAAGCTGCAATTGTCGACCGAGGCGCTACAAAAGTTGATGAAGCTTTCTTACGAACTCAACTACGTGCGGGTTTGCATCGATGCAGATGACGATCTGATCGTCATCGCGCAATTGAAAGACCCGTGGCTGAATGCCGGCGAATTTCGCACGACGATCAGCCTGGTGACGGCGGCAGCGGAACGCACGTTTGCATTGATGCGGCCCTACCTCAATAAGCCATAAATTTAGTACTGAGGTTCTTTCCGGACTTTCGATCCAGTAAGACCATCGCGGTACGCCCAGCGCCCACACCCACATCAACGCGTGTGTTTGTTTCCAGGTGTGTTAGCCGGATCACCTTATCTTGATCGCTTTCCGATATGAACGTGTAGAGGACGACGTCGCGGAACAGTGAAGGCAGAACGAGCACAGATGGCAGGTGCGGTGAAGCATGAAAAACGGGCGAAATCCCTGATTGCGTCAAAGCGTGCTTGTAAAAGGCGACAAGGGCAGGCATTGAATCGCCGAGTTCAAGTGGCAGCGGACTCCAAATAAAATGTCCAAGACCGTATGGTTGAAAGAGTATTCGATTTCCTGGTAACACGGATTTTTCAATGCGTTGGATCTTTTTCCCTTCATAGCCAGTAGTGAAACTTTGGCCTCCGATCGACACCTCTTCCGATTGAGAAACAGATTCGATATTCGCATCGGCGTTGAACAGTTTCGAACGTTCGACCGGCAACCCATGATCATCTGCGTCAATTACTCCGGAGATCGCTACGGTTGCGCCGCGCCTGCCTGCGGCGAGCAGCGCTTCCCAACATTTGTCAGTCAACACACCCGGCGACGGTACTATGATTAATTTCGCATTCAACGAGTAATCGCCGATCGTGTATTCACTGACTGCTTGCATGGGCACTCCGCAGTGGTAGTACATGGCGCGCACACAGCGGCGCGTCGCCTCGTGCGCGAAGCTGCGTGGCGAAAACATTTGTGAATGCGGAATGACCATTACGACCGGCTCGGGCTGACGCTCGCGTAACGATCGCCCGTGGTATCCCATGAATCTCGCGATTCGCAGGAAAGGAGCGCGTTCAGGCTTGGCCGAGCCGTCCACCCGGTGAAATCCGATCCCGACTTCGTTTGTTGAATTCATGTAGGGGTTGGTATTCCACACCCATTCGATAAAGCCGGCGCCATCCACGGCTAAAGAAATCGCCATCTTGCGTTCGAGCAACTTACTCACGTCCTCTTCCGAGCGCCACGGAGCATCAGCATCCGGTTTTTCGTAAAACATGACGCCGGTCTCTTCCATCAGGCTCAACTTCGACGGCGTTTTGGCGAGCACACTGTCCCAGACCAGATCGTCGTTGGCCCACCAGTTATGTAGAGAAGTGAAGTCGATCTCGCGCGCGAAGAATTGAATGTTTGGACTGTCGCTGAGGCCGGCTTCATCCTGGCCCACGGTAATTAGTTGCTTCGGATTGCCATTGCTTCTGACAGCCTCGGTCATCTGCCGCGTCCAGCGAATAAACATGTCTTGCGCGAAGAGGCGATAGTCGAGCGTCTTGAGTGGTTGCCGATCGTCGATCAAATGCACGCTCTCGAAATCTTTGTGCTGTGGGAGTTCGAACACGTCATCTGACGTCGTGCGCCAGAGTTGTTGCAGATGACGGACGCGTTCTTCATCGCTCGTCGCGGGATAGCGATCCTTCAGCCACTGTTTCCACGCGGCCTTTTCATATTCGTCGTAGTTGGGGCGACAACTCCAGAGATGTTTGGGAGAACAGAAGGAGGGTTCGTTGATGAAGTCCCAGATCACATCGTCAACGTTCGGGTAACGCTTCGTAAACGCCGCGATGAATTCCCGCTGAGCTTTGACTGCGCGGGGATCGAGATAAGCATTGGCGCCGCCCCACGTTTCCGGTAAAAACGCGAAGAACGTAAAGATCACCGGGATGTCGTACTTGTGCGCCGTCAACAGAAACGCGTCGAGCGCACGCAACACTCCCTCGTCAACTTTGCCGGCCGCCGGCATGTATTTCTTCCAGCCGGTCCAAATACCGGTGCGCACCATGTTGACGCCCGCTCGCTGCATCTGGAAAAAATCGCGGCCCCAAACCGCCGGATTCGGTTCGAAAAGAAACCGGCGATGGACGTCGGAGGCCATGTAGGTCGTGCCCGTAATGGGAAAGACTTCGCCGCCGCGATTGAAGAAGTGATTATCGACCGTGAGCGGCTTGCCGCGATGCATCAAGACGTCGTCGTAAAACCAAAAACCGGAGAGGGCCTTGCTGTAAGTGTTCATTCCGTCGACAACCGACTTGAGAACTACCATTCCCTCAAGGCCGTAATATCCGGGTGAAAACTTTGTCGTTCGAGGAATGTCTATGGATGCAGTGGCGTACGTACCTTCAATGCGGAACGGAACACTCGAGGTCCAAACATCCTGGTAGGAACTATCCTTTACTTTGAAATGCCACTCGCTGTTCAGCAACGTTTCGAGATCACCCTTCGGCCGGTGAAGACGAATATTCAGTGATGGAGTTTCGCCGTCGCGATAGCAAGCGAAGTTGCTTTTGAATTCAGAATGACTGGCGCTCTGGATCGCTATCTCAGCAAGCCTGTTAACCGTGAAGTGTGGAATGGTGCCGCGAAAGTTCGCCAGCACCCAGCGCCCGCCGGCAAACTCGGCCAGCAACCGATCGACCTGAATAACCGGCATTGATTTTGGTTCGAGTCCGGTGCTGTAGCCGGGCACGATCGGCTCAATCACAGCCTCTCGCGGGCCATCGCTACCTGCTTCATCCGGCTCGCTATTTGTCGAACTCAGCCGGAAGTAAAGCTCGTAGACTTCTTCGGCGGAAATATCGCCGCCCCGTGCGTCTTTCACGGGGAACGAATGCGTGATGCCGAGCCGCTTGTGATAAGTCGTTTGATGTGGTTCGACACGCCACGATCCACCGCTACGCTCAACAGGGCGCGAGAACGGCACACCGCCGAGATTCAACCAGTTTCCGCCGTCGCGCAAGTAGTTCAGCAGAGTGGGCCACGCACGTTTTGGGAACGCGGATCCAAATGGATTGATGAACAGAGCAAACCGATCTACGTCGAGTTGCGTGAGCAGTTCTTGTTCGGAAAGAAACTTGACTGTGAAACGGGTGAGCCCCTGTTGCAGAATATCCCGAGTAAGCTTGCAGCCCTGAATTTCAGGAAATGCGGCTTCCCAAAACACGGCAACTGACGGAGGCGCCACGGTGTTGCTGCCCATTGCCACGCGTGGCAGGGCGGTCGCAACCGCAACGCTTCCGATCGTCTTAAGAAACTTTCGCCTTGACCCAGAGGTGGACACTGGTGTGAAACTATAGCTAACGAAGAATGACTACAAACAACAAAACTTTGTTGCCGACAAACAAAAAACGGTTGTTTGAGTTCATCAGCCTCTCGCTGCTGCTGGGCCTCGCCGCAGCAATCGGCACAATCGTGTTTTTCGGCTGGCTGGCGGACGAGGTGCTCGACGGCGAGACGCGGCAATTTGACGAAGTCACGCGCGAGGCGGTCCATCAATTCGCGTCGCCCGCCATGACGACCGTGATGCGCGGCATCTCGTTTCTCGGCTCGACGCTCTTTCTCACCATCGCGACCGCCGTAGTCATTATTTGGTTTGCTTCACGCAAGTGGGGACGCGAAGCAAAACTCATAGCGGCAACGATGATCGGCGCATCGTTGCTGAACATAACTCTGAAGCTCGCTTTCAAACGAGCCCGCCCCGTTCCTTTCTTCGACCTGTTGCCGCCGGAGTCGTACAGCTTTCCCAGCGGACACGCGCTCACGAGTGCATGTTTCTTCGGCGCGTTCGCCGCGATCATCACGGCGCGCATCAAGCGAAGGCGACCCAGAATCCTGGTTTGGATCGTGTGTACGACGACATTCGTGCTGATCGGTTTGTCGCGGATTTATCTCGGCGTACACCACACGACTGACGTAATCGCTGGATTCGCTGCGGCTTTGATCTGGATACTGGTGGTGAGATTTGTGGAAATGACTTTGCGGCGCAGAAGAAGACAGAAGGAAGTTAATGACTTTGTGTGAGCTTTTCTGTGTTTCTCTGCGGCTCCGCGATAGATCTATACGTAACCCGGTTAACCGCCGAGCCGCAGAGGAACGCAGAGAGACGCGGAAATCAATTTGATGAAGGCAGGTGGAACCGCATCTCGACCGCCAGTCCACCTTCGGGCGAATTTGCAGCGTGCACGGTTCCTCCATGCATTCGCACTGCGCGTTCAGTAATCGCCAAACCAAGTCCGGTGCCGCCGCCACTCTGACGATCACGCGCGTCTTCAGTGCGATAGAACGGACGAAAGATCTTCTCGAGTGACTCTGCCGGCACACCGTTGCCACGATCGCGCACGCTGATCACCGCGAAGTTGTCCCTCGATCCGTTTTGTTTCCGCAACGCCACTTCGACGGCCGTTCCTTCCGGTGCGAACCGCACCGCATTTCGCACAACATTTTCGACTGCACTACGCAGCAGATCCTCGACGCCGTTGATAGAACATTTGTCACTCGCAACCACTTGCACCGAGCGGTTCAAACTTCGCGCCTCGAAATCCGCATCCTCCGAAACTTCGCGCACCAGCGCCGCGAGATCGACTTCGCTGCGTTTGCGGCCGTCAGTTCCACTTTCGAGTCGCGTTAGCGTCAGCAACTGGCTGATCATCTCATTGAGATTTTCTGACTCGCGCTCGATGCGATCGAGGGCGGTATTAGCTTCCGATCCGGAACGCTTTCGCGCAAGACCCAGAGCCACACCCAAACGCGCCAGCGGGGAACGAAGCTCGTGTGAAATGTCGCCAAGCAGACGCTGTTGCGCTTTCACCATCGACTCGAGCCGTTCGGCCATCGTGTTGAAGTCGCGCCCGAGCTCGCCGACCTCGTCACGTCGCTTCGCGAGGTTGGTTCCAACCCGCGCAGACAGATCGCCTTCCGCGAGTTGATTGGTTGTAGTTCGAAGTTTGAATAAGGGCTTGGTGATGTAACGGGCCAGCCAGTAACAAAAGATGCCGCCGATAACGAGGATTATTAGCAACCTTATCGCCTGGGTTTGCCAGAGACTCTGAAACGGAGGACGCGGAATATGCGCAACGTACGTGTAGCGTTGACCGGTTGCACTGACGACAGGACGCGCTATGAGTGTCCCTGGACCAGCAAAGTTGAATTCGAGATCGCGGCTCTCCGCGGCCCTTGCTGCTAACTCTGCGGCGCCCACCGGGAGGTTGCGTCCCGACAGTTCGCTGCCACTCTCGTTGAACAACGACCCATTAACACCGGAATTCTTCTCCGTCGCTTGAAGCGCGGTAGTGAGTGCCGCCGATCCAGACTGTTCAAACGCCTCGGCAGCCTTTTGCGCGTTTGGACCAGTCTGGGCCAGGTCGCGCCACGATCGCCGCGTCGGAGTCGGTCGCGTCAGTGCCACAGCCGCAAAGAACGCGACGTTGATTATGATCATGGCCAGCCAGAACCAAATAAAGATTTTCAGGTAAAGGCTGCGAAAGGAGATCTTCATTCGGGTCTCTCTGGGGGAACGCCGTAGATGTATCCTACGCCACGAATAGTCTTGATCCGTTCAATGCCATTCAACTGGTGGCCCAACTTCTTGCGCAGGTTACTCACGTGCATGTCGATGCTGCGATCGAATGGCGACAACTCACGTCCTAAAACTTCCTTTACAAGATCTTCTCGCTTAACGATCTGGCCGGCGTTGCGCAGTAGTATTTCAAGCAGGTCGTATTCGACGCCGGTAAGTTCAACTAGTTCTCCGCCGCGTCGCACGTTGCGCGTATTGCTATCCATTTCGACATCGCCGATCTTGATCGTCTCGCGCGACGTTGTCGTTGCTTCTGCTGGTTGCGCGCGCCTTAGCACGGCTCTAATTCGCGCAACCAGTTCGCGGGGGTTAAAAGGCTTCGGTAAATAATCGTCGGCACCGATCTCGAGTCCCACGATGCGATCGACGTCGTCGCCGCGTGCGGTCAACATCAGGACGGGAATACGCGAACGTGCGCGAATGCGTCGGAGTACGTCGAAGCCGTTGGTCCCGGGAAGCATGACGTCAAGGACCACCAGATCGTGCTCGTCCGAAAGCGCGCGATCGATGCCTCGTTCGCCGTTATGAATCGCTTCGACGGTGTAACCTTCCGGCTCCAAATACTCTCCGACCAGCTCGCAAAGTCCGACGTCGTCGTCAATTACAAGTACCCGTTCCATTGGCTGCTGTGCCAGATTGAAAGACATATTAACTAGCTAAGGCAAGTCGTTCGAAATCTACTGGTACGCTTAATCTCAACTCTGCGTATCTCTGAGTTCCTCTGCGACTCTGCTTTGTTGCTTTTTACTTCACATTTACCGCCGAGACACCGAGGAACGCAGAGATACGCAGAGAAGATTTCCAAAGAAGCACTACAGAAATCCTACAGCAAGCGTCAATTTCCGTGCGTAAAGAAGTGTCAATCCTGAAGGCTCAATAACTGACAAAACTTTACATTCCATTGACAGACTCTTTACGCCCATTTTGGGTAGAATCCGGTCTCATTAGCTGCGGCGTAACGCGCTCCATCCACGCCAAATAGCAAAGCCGGTTCGAAGGAGTTTCGGGATGAGGAAAATGATGTTGGCGATTGCGCTCTGCGCTTTTAGCCTAACAGGCGTGGTGGCTGCACAACAGCGCGTAGGCTCGTTGAAAGGCCAGGTACTGGACGAACTCGGTGGAGCCATTGTCGGTGCCGCGGTTACGGCGATCGATTCACGCGGCGTGGAAAAATCAAGCGTTACCAACGATTCGGGCAACTACACAATCACCGGTCTAGCGCCCGGCAAATACACTCTTCGCGCCGTTAATGCCGGCTTCGCGATGTATGAAAGCACGGAAGTCGAAGTTATAGCCGGTCGTCCCTTGCAACTCGACATCACGCTGAAAGTTGCGATCGAAGAACAGAAAGTTACGATTGCCGCCGATAGTCGCGAATTGAGCGTTGAGCCGGAGAACAACGCCGGCGCCGTAGTTTTGAAAGGCGAAGATCTCGAGGCGCTTCCGGACGACCCCGACGATCTCGCAGCTGCGCTCCAGGCGTTAGCTGGTCCTTCGGCTGGTCCTAACGGCGGCCAGATCTTCGTCGATGGTTTTACTGGAGGTCGTTTGCCTCCTCGCGCTTCAATTCGCGAAGTGCGCATCAACTCTAATCCTTTCTCCGCCGAATTCGATCGCTTGGGTTTCGGCCGCATCGAAATTCTAACTCGCCCGGGCTCGGATCGTTTTCGCGGCCAGGTCTCGCTCAATTTCAACGACGACGCCCTTAATTCCCGAAACCCGTTTTCCACTTCTCCTAAGCGTCCACCAATTCAAACGCGCCAGTACGGCGGTAATTTTGGTGGGCCAATCAAGAAAGGAAAAGCTTCGTTCTTTGTTGACTTCGACAAGCGCGACGTCGACGACGAGTCACTTGTCTACGCCGACGTTCTAGATGCGAATGGCAACATCGTTAAATTCACGGATACTGTTCCCGTACCCAGCCGCCGCACATCTTTCAGTCCCAGAGTCGATTTTCAAATCAACCAGAACCACACGTTGGTAGCTCGCTATAACTACACCAGGAACGATCGTACGGCCTTCACCGGCCAATTTTCATTGCCGTCGCGCGCGTACGACACGGAGCTTACCCAACAGAGCATTCAGTTTACTGAAACCGCGATCATCAATAAGACGATCATCAACGAAACGCGTTTCGAGTTTGAACGCAACGGCAACTTGTCGGATGCCGACAATTCGATTCCCACGCTCGAGGTGCAGGACGCATTCATCGGCGGCGGTTCGCAGGTCGGACAGGCGCACAGCGACACGAACGACTGGGAGTTAAGCAACAACACGACGCTCGCTCGTGGTCCACACTCGATGAAGTTTGGCGTGCGTTATCGTTCGGTCAGCATCGACAATTTCTCGCCGCAGAACTTCGGCGGCACGTGGACGTTCTTCGGCGGTGCGTTTGCTCCAAAAATCGACGCCGATGGCGACACGGTTGGCGGCGCCGATATTGTTTCGAGTATCGAACGCTATCGCCGCACGCTGCTCTTCCTCGACCAGGGACGAAACCCGCTTGATATTCGTCTGCTGGGCGGAGGTGCGAGCCAGTTTCGTCTCGCGTCCGGAAATCCCGAAGCGAAGGTGAAACAATGGGACTTTGGTGGCTTCTTCCAGGACGACTGGAAAGTGCGGCCAAACTTTACTTTGAGCCTCGGCCTTCGTTACGAGAACCAGAAAAACATCGATAGCAATTTAAACTTCGGTCCGCGTCTGGGATTCGCCTGGTCGCCGGGGGGACAGCAGTCGAAGACGGTCATTCGCGGTGGTTACGGTGTGTTTTATGAACGCGTCAGCGAGAACTTGACGATGACCGCTACGCGCTTCAATGGTATTAACCAGCAGGAATTTACGGTCCAGAACCCCGACTTTTTCCCGCTGATACCTACGACTGACCAGCTTCTGGCATTTGCGGTTCCCGGAACGTTTTATCGTTTGGCCGAGAACCTTCAGGCGCCGTACACGTTGCAGTCAGTTATCAGCGTCGAACGCCAGTTGCCGTACAACATGACGGTCGCCAGCAGCTATATCAACGTTCGCACGCTGCACGTGCTGCGCACGCGCCCGTTGAATGCGCCGTTGCCTGGCACGTTTATTCCAGGCGTTCCGACCAGCGGTGTTCGTCCATTGAATTGTGCCGACTTCTTTCCGCCGGACGTCAATCCCTCGACGCGCTGCAACATCTTTGAATATGAGTCGAGCGGTCGTTACAACCAGAACCAGTTCATTTTGAACTTTAACAGCCGGTTCACGCGCAACGCGTCGCTTAATGCTTACTATGTGCTGTCGAAAGCAAACAGCGATACTGACGGAATCGGAAGCCTACCGGCGAATCCGTATGATCTGAGCACCGAGTATGGCCGTGCGTCAGGTGATATCCGCCATCGGTTTGTGATGACCGGAAACATTCGCACCTACTGGGGCATCACCTTCAATCCTTTTGTGATCGTTCAGTCAGGCCGGCCGTTCAATATAACTCTCGGTCGTGACATCAACGGTGACACATTCAATAGGGAACGGCCTGTGTTGGCGCCTGCCGGAATCAACTGTGACGACCGGGCCAATTTCAGATGCACGCCGTTTGGCAACTTCAAACTCACGTTGGCACCGGGCGACGTGATGATTCCGCGCAACTTCGGCGAGGGGCCGGGCTCGACGACCATAAACCTGCGTGTCAGCAAGACGTGGTCGTTTGGTTCGGAAGGCGGCAGTAGAAACGCCGGTCAGCAGAACCAGGGTCAGGGGCCGCGCAATGAAGGTGGCCCGCGCGCAATTATGGGCGGCGGTGGCATGCGTGGTCCGGGTGGCGGCGGCCGTGGCGGTTTTGGCGGTGGCGGTTTCGGTGGTGGTGGCGGTGCGTCTGGCCGTTACAACCTGACGTTCTCGCTCAACTTCAACAACATTTTGAACCACGTCAACTTTAACAACCCGGTCGGAAATATCGGATCGAGTTTGTTTGGACAGTCCACGGCGACGAGCGGTGGCTTTGGTGGATTTGGTGGCGGTGGCTCCGCTTACAACCGCCGAATCGACGCGCAGATCCGGTTCAGCTTCTAACATTCGGTTAAGGCGCGGTGCCTTGTACGGCGGCTACTCATCTCGATGGGTGCCGCCGTAATGGTTCTTAGGGTTGTTCTTTTTAAACAGGCGGCGTGCTGAGTTCCGGAACGTCCTGTGCGCGATCGCGTTCAGCGCGGATGTCTGCTCCACGCAAGATACACAAACACAAAGTATGCAATCGCCAGGACCGGAGCCGCAATAAACGAGTACAAGGCCAGGACATACACGACGACGTAGGCCGAGTCGTTACCGGTTCGCTGTTCGGGCCTGATTCCGCCCATGAAATCGAAGACCACGTGTTCGAGATTGAGTAGCGCGAGCACGAACACGATTATCGTGATGGGTAAGAGTGTGGCGACGGCAGTTGCCGCACGAGATAGCCCGCCTGTTCGTCGCAGAAAAATGACCAGCAGTGCGACCCGCCACGCAGCTATCAGCCCTAGAAACCACGCGTTGGCAGTTCGCGCGTTTGCCAGGCTCATGAATCTTTCGACGGGGATTGCGTAGAGCACCGCGGGCGGCGCCGTTAACGTTAAGAACAGCAGCACATTTCGATAGGACCAGTTTTTTGGTCTTAGCGGGGCGAGCAGCACCCAAATGAACAGGGCCAATACGAAGACGTAAGCGACAGATCCGAGCCCGAGGTACTGCCAAAGTTCGCCTCGCGGGTTGTCCCAATAGCGACCGATTCCGGCAAGCCACGTAAAAAGCAATCCAAATATGAGGTACGCCTGCCAATGAGTGCGGATGGCTTGACTCATTGGGCGAAACGTCAGGAATCGCCATTCGTCCTGGAGGAGAGTCTTTATCATCAGGTAACCGTTGAGAACTCGGGCCTGTACTTCGCCAGTCCGGAAACACCTTGCATCTTCACCGGATCGAGCACCGCCAGCATGAATACCTCATCCGGTAGATCCCATTCGCAACGAATGCTGTGTTTGCTCGCTGAGGTGAATCCAAACCGTGGGTAATATTCGGCGTGGCCCACAACGATGATGAACGGGTAACCCATGTCTTTGAGTTTTTGATTACCCGCTTCCACCAGCCCGCTGCCTATGCCCTGTCGTTGAAACTCCGGCAGCACGGCCATCGGTCCTAGCGCAGCGCCCCTGGTCTCGCCAACGGTTGCCGGGCTGTACATGATATGGCCCACGACTTCACCATCCGCAATCGCGACCATCGACAGCAACGCCGCTCCGTTGGATCTCAACGCATCGACAATATTTCCTTCCTGCTCTTGCGCAAACGCACGCCGGTTGACCTCGCGAATCGCCTCGAGGTCTGCCGCAGTTTCTTCTCGAATTTCCATGTGGTGTCAGTGACTCGTACAAACTCAACGCCAATTCTTCACCCTGGGCCACTCCGACTGCAAGTTCCATTTTAAACCTCGGCACAAAAGAACGGGACGGTTCTCGTAGCGGTACGCGTACGGATTGTTTAGCGTTGCTGCAACGGTGACCGATTCGAAGTGTTCGCGCGCTTCGCTCTCTTCTTCGCCCATTAAAATAACGATGTCGCCCGTGTAATGACGCGGTCCCCAGAGAAAGTAGTTCTGATGTCCACTGATAGCTTTCGGCAAACCGTATTGTGGACCAAAGAAATCAACCGCGGCCGCCTGGCCATAGTTCGTCCCATAAATCGCAACGCGTCTTTGCTCATCCGGCGTGAGTGATTGGTAAACACGCGCCACTTCCGCGACGAGCCCCGGCCAGGGAAACTCGTCGGCGTAATACTGCGGCAATGCTTCACCGACAAAGCTCGTCTCTGTTTTCGGCACTTCAAACGGCAGACGGGATTGGTAACGCAGGAAGGTGTCGATCGGCAACACCGGCAAGACCAGTGGCAGTAAAGGTATTACGCCGAGCATCAACCATACGAAACACGCGGTCCGCAACAGCAACTGGCGCGGGAATCTTTCCAGCAAACGCTCCGTGCCTGTAGCGCCGGCGGCGAGGACGATCACGTACACCGGAGCCGAATAGTAGTCCTTGCCACGTGTGATCAGGAAAAGTGCGATGGTAATAACAAACGTCCAGCCAAGCGCGCGATAGTTCTTTGCGTCGCGCGAAAAGAGAAGGAAGAACAAGCCTCCAATCCAGAACGGAAAACTCACCGGGTTCATCATCAGGATCTGTTGCACGAGATACATGTCGGGCGACAGGACGACGTCTTTTCCGGAAGCGCGAATGTTTCGCATCAACTCGAGAAACGGCCAGCCATTTTGGATGTTCCAGATCAGGTTTGGCAGGAAGATCAAAAACGCGATTGCGCCGCCCGCGACGATCCATGGCGTGAATATCAACTGTCGTTGTCGCGTCAGGAGAACGCCGAGGATTAGCGCCGCAGCGAAGAAGACGATCGAGTATTTCGTTAGCAAGCCGACTCCCGCGATCGCGCCGAAGACCAGCCACAGTTTCGGATTTCCGGTTTTGATCAGACGCAGGACGACATAAGCGAGCCCGCCCCAGAGCAGCGGCTCAAAGGCATTCATCGCGAACTGGTGATCGATGACCCACCACACACCGGGCGTCGCAGCGAGCGCGGCGGCGAACACGGTCCCGAAACGCCGCGCGCCGAGCTCGCGGGCGAAAGCGGCAGTCAGAACGATGCGCGACGCGCCTGCGAGCGCAGGCCAGAACAACAGAGCGGGTAGCGATGTGCCGACAGTGTGACGAGTGAACCAGCCAAGAAGAGCTATTAGCGGAGGTTGGTCGACGTATCCGAACGCGAGATGCTCAGAACACGCGAGGTAGTAAAGAGCGTCGCGGAAGTAACCATACCGCGTTGAAGTTAAGAGATGTAACGCGAAGTAACCGAGGGCAATCGCATAGACCCACGGCCAGAGTGAGAGCCGCTTCGAACTGTCGCTCTCGGTCGGAATCATTTACCAAACCAACACCCATCGCGGATCATTGCCTCTCAGGATGCAACCGCGCAACACCACTTCACCACGTTCCTCGCGGGCAAAATCATCGTCCCTTGGCATACCCAGGATCAGTGGAACGAAGCGGGGTGGGCCAGGGTAGTTTCGCAGCGTAATATCGACAGGAATGAAAGATGCAACGAGAAAGGCGACGAACACCAACCTCATCCACCTCGTCTTCGAGGTGAAAAGAAAATGAACGTAGCTCACGACCAGCACGAGAAACAGAATCGAGGCGGTAGCACGATATGATTCAACAGCGACGACCCAGCAAGTAAACAACAACACCGGAGCAAGCAACACCTTGAACCATTTTGCTTTCGTCAGCGACATAGGACCAATTGAGTCGAAGGATCTAGCGTTGGCGCTTGTTTGTCAATGGCTGAGGATTGAGGCCGCGATGTTTTTCGTATTCATCGTTTTCTATGAAAAGCGGAAGATCGACAAAGGAGCACTCACCCGTTTCAACTGACAAGTCGTAGTCGACGGCTATTCCTCTTTTGGTGACCTTGTGCCCCGTGATCGGAGCCAGCTCATCTGCGGTGCCAGAGATGAACGTGTAAAGCGGAAGAAGCATCCTAACGCGATACCTGCCGGCTGGGACCTTCACGCGAAACCATCCATTCTCGTCACTAACGGTTCGATATGTGGCTCCGCCGCTCGTCACAACGACGCTTATTCGACGCAACTTCTTATCGAAGTGTGTAAGCCGCCCGACAATCTCCGTCGGCTGTGGATTTTTAGAAAGACTATTTAGGTAGACCAGATCATCGTCGGCCTTGGAGAGTTCGGTGGTCCTTGTGCAGTAATGAGTATAGAGCTCCTTGCCGTCCTTGGTCCGGTAGGCATAGACCAGGTATTTCGCGCCTTCCTCAAATTCGGCCGAACACGAGCTTCTGCTATCGGCTAGTTCGACAACGGTACCGCTCACGCCTTTGAAGGCTTTCTCAACGTTGACACTTATCGTTTGCCGGAAGTTACTTTCATCGGACGTAATCTTCTTGACCAAGCCGGAGAAGACCACATCGGCAGAGGCGTATTGCGAGCAAGGAGGCTGGCGCTCTCGACACGTGCACGCGTACACGTCGGCGGCCACGAACGGCAGAACGATTGTAACCGCGAACAGAAGTTGCGACGCTCGTTTTGTTGGACGTTGAAGTAACACTACGTACGCTCTCAATACTCGCGGCACGAATCTATCACAAATGTTCTTTCTTATTCCTTTCACCACGCGCTTTCCTGATGTTCTTCATGACGAGCGTATAGCATTTGGGGGGCAATGTTGCCGTCGAGCGCCGTGACGTTTGCGGAGCCGAGAATGATGCCGTTGGCGCGACGGTTTGCGAAGGTTCGATTGTCACGTTAACGTTGTGTCCCGTGGTTTGCGCATAAGCTATGAGTGAGTTTGTTCAGCGGTGCATTAAAGGTGAATGTCGATCTGTGTTTGGTATCGACGACGCGGTGTATGTGTGTGCGCGGTGTGGGGATTTGCTCGAGATCGAACGAAGCGACGACAGCGCTTTCAAAGCCGAAGCGTTGCGTGCGATTTGGCGCGAGAGGCGAATGTCGCATGACATTAGAGATCGGAGTGGGGTGTGGCGTTTTCGGGAGTTTCTACCGTTTGACGATGGAGTTGAGGTTGTTTCGCTCGGTGAGGGGAATACGCAGATTTATGAAGCGCCCCGTTGCGCTGAGTATTGCGGCATAGACGCACTTAGGTTGAAGCACCAGGGGAACAATCCGACGGGATCGTTTAAAGACACGGGCATGACGGTGGCGCTGACGCAAGCGAGGAAGCTGGGCATGCGACGAGTCGTGTGCGCGAGCACAGGAAACACGGCAGCAAGTTTAGCGGCCTACGCGGCGCGGGCGATGATGGAGTGCATGATCATGGCGCCTGCGGGTCAAGTGAGTGCTGCAAAGTTGGCCCAGGCGCTCGATTACGGCGCGAAGGTCCAGGAGATCGAAGGCAACTTCGACGCGTGCATGCGCGCGATCCGTGAGCTTGTCGAAGATGGTTCAGCGTATCTCGTCAACTCGATCAATCCGTTTCGCATAGAAGGTCAGAAGACGGTCGCGTTCGAACTGGCTGAACAACTCGAATGGCAGTCGCCGGATCACCTCGTTGTGCCCGGGGGAAATCTCGGCAACAGTTCTGCATTTGGCAAAGGTTTTCGTGAACTGGTCGCCGCCGGGTTGCTAAATCGACAGCCGCAGATCACCGTCGTGCAAGCCGAAGGTGCGTCGCCTTTCGCGCGACTCTATCGTGAGAGCGCGTCGCAGATAGTTGACGAAGAGCATCCGCAAACGCTGGCTTCCGCGATCAAAATCGGTGCACCCGTGTCGTGGAAAAAGGCGTGGAGCGCCGTACGTGACACCGGCGGACGCGTGATAACCGTCAGCGAACAAGAGATCGCCGACGCGAAAGCCATGATCGGCCGCGACGGAATTGGTTGCGAACCGGCATCAGCGACAACGGTAGCTGGCATTCGCAAGCTCGTTAAGGAAAAGGTAATCAAGAAGGATGAATCTGTAGTCGCCGTTCTCACGGGACACTTATTGAAAGACACGGATTACGTGATCAAATATCACGAAGGGAAGCTTGTCGCTCCGGATGGCGCGCGAATCAAGAGCATTTGAGGTTTGCTTACCGGCGTCGACGTCGAATCTTGGACCAGGTTTCGATTGCTTTGGTCTGGCGTTGAAGCTTTATCTAACCGTGCGCTGCTCCGTTGCAACCAAGGCAAAGGAGCCGTGCAGAGTCCGCACGACCGGCGCGAAAGAAGATCGAGCACTGCCGCGGAACGCTTCGAATCTGATCTACCGCGCAATGTCTTTCGCGGCGAAGCGCGAAGCGATGGAACTCCCGCCGGTCGACATGATCGTTCACAACGAGATCCCGCTAGCGAGCGGTCTCGGCAGCAGCGCCGCCGCTATCGTCGCGGGCATCAAGCTGTGCGGTTTACTGACGGGCCGCAAAATAAACAATCAGACAATTCAAGACTACTCGACCGAGTTTGAAGGCCATCCTGACAACGTGACCGCAACGTTGTTTGGCGGGTTCGTTGCCAGTTGCGTCACAAACGACGGCTCGGTTGTGACGACTCGCTTCGATTGGCCCAAGCATATTCGTGTGGTTGTGGTGTCACCGCGATCGCAGTTGCCCACGTACGTCGCTCGCGCCGCACTTCCTCGCAGCATCAGCCGCGCTGACGCCGTACACAACCTGCAACGCACCGCAGTTTTCATTTCCGCACTTTCGCAGAAGCGCTACGATCTGTTCTGGGAAGCGATGCGCGATCGATTACATCAACCTCGCCGGGAGTCACTTGTTCCGGGTTTGGCAGAAGCGTTGGCGCTACCGCAAATGCCTGGATTATTGGGGGTTGCGTTAAGCGGCGCCGGGCCGAGCATCGTGGCGCTGGTTGATGCGAACGAGAAACAGATCGGCAACAAAATCGCGAGTTGCTTTCGGGCGCATAAGATTCAGTCGACGGTAAGGGTTTTGGACGTAGATAATGAAGGATGCCGCGTGATTTAGCGCGCCCGCTTCATCAACCGAAATACCGGATAACTCACCGCCAGCAGCGCCAACGCATAAACGCTGTTCCAGGTATCACTCGCAACCGTTCCCGCGAGAAATAGAATCGATCCAATCAATGCCAGACCAGTAGTCCACGGATAACCCCAGGCGCGATACGGGCGTGGCTTCTCCGGTTCACGCCGCCGCAGCACGAATAGCGAAATGAAAGAGAGAATGTAGTTGGCCACGAAGTAAAAGGAGACGATCGTAATCACCCACCCGGCCGTCTGTCCGAACACGATGAACAGTATCGCCACCAGCGCGCTTAGCCACAGCGATACACTCGGCGTACCGCCCTCGTTAACGACAGCCGCTTTCGTCGTAAACAGGCCATCGCGACTCATGCCAAAAATCACGCGCGTCGCCATCAGGTGCAGCGCATTGATCCCGCTCAGCATCGAGACTATCGTGAGACAGCGAAAAATCGAGTCGCCGTAATTGCCGAAGATAACGTTTGCTGCTTCACCAGCCGCAAACTCCTTTCCGGCAATTCCCGAGATCGGTAACACGTAGAGCAACGCGACATTGACCAACAAATAGATCGCCGTGATCGTCAACACACCGCCAAAGAGCGACCGCGGGATATCACGATTCGGGTTCTTAACTTCTTCGGAGAAGTAGATCACGCCGCTCCAGCCGTCGTACGTGTAGATCACTTCGCGAAGTGAAAATACAACAGCGACCACCAGCGCCATGCCGATGGGCGTTGGGTAAGTCTCGGAAGCCGTGAACGCACCACCACCGCCGAGCATGAAAGCGGCCACGATCAGCGCGAGAAAAGCGAGGGCTTTAAGTAAGCTCGTGAGGTTTTGAATGTTGCTCCCCCAAACAATTCCGCGCCACTGCAATGCCGCAAACACAATCACTACCGCAGCCGCCACTACCAGGCCTCTCCCTGCCAACGCCGGCACGAGCGCTCCGGAAAACTGCCCGATTAGTAGCGCAACGGTCGCGGTAGAACCACACGACGAGATCCAGTCGCTCCAACCAACAATGAACCCCGCATACTCGCCCAACGCGTACCGCGAGTAGACGTACTGCCCGCCGGATCGCGGAATCATCGTGCCAAGCTCGGCGAGTGAGATCGCGCCAAGCAAGGCATAAAGTCCGCCAACCACCCATACGCCAAGGAACAGCCATGGATTGGGCAGCTGCTCGGCAATCGTTCCCGGCGCGCGAAAGATGCCCGCGCCGATCGTGTTGCCGATGATTACCGCGAGACCAAACCCAACGCCAAGCACACGCCACAATTGACCGCGTTGCGCGTCTAACGAAGCGGGATCGGTGGTGGTAGTTTGCAAAGGATTAGTTCTTAGCCACAAGAAGCGCAAAAGGCATTCAGTGAGTTTCCTTTTCGCGACTTTGGGGCGTTTTTGCGGCTCTACTCAGATCGGCATACAGCAGGCGGTGAAACAGGTGCTCTCCTGTTTCACGTCTCACAGACAGACGCCCGGCATTGTATGCGCGGGAGTTCAAACCGTGCTGGACCGATTTGCAGATCGCGACGTCTTCATCCTGGATTCGTTGGCCCACTTCAACACTAGTGAGATTGCGTTGTCGCGCGTCTTCACTGACGACGTCAGGAAAGTAAAAATCGAAAATGACTTCGGTCTGGTCCACGCCACGGGGAACGACGAAGTTCGTATCCATCACACCGTCGTACCAGTTGATCATGAAGTTTGGATAAATCCAGTAATAAAGCGCGCGATCGCCCTGTCGTACGGCGCCCGTCTGCGCTTCGGCGCCTTCGCTAACGATCGGGCTCCACTGCAAACAATGACGCTCGCCGATTTCGATCATGTAGTTGCTGTAATCGAGCACACTGTCGAGGCCTTTGTGCAGGTAGGGAACGTGATAACCACCGTCGAGATAGTTATCGACAAACACTTTCCAGTTGCAGTCGAAGTGGTAATGACGGCGTTCGAACCAATGTAGTTTGTCTAATTGTAATGCTTTGATTTGATCCGTTAGATCCTTGGTAAACGAAACCGTTTCGCGATTGAGACTAACGAAAACCCAGCTTTCCCATTCAGCGAGTTCGATTGGCGCGAGTCCATTCTGCGCCCGATCGAAATCGCAGACGCCCGAGAAGTCCGGTGTCCCTTTCAACTCACCTTCAAGCGAGTAGGTCCAACCGTGATACGGACAGCGAAGCTGCGACGCTTTGCCCTGCGGCTCGGTCATCACAGCGGCGGCGTGATGGCGGCAGACGTTGAAGAATCCACGCAGGACACCATCGTTTCCGCGGACGACGACGATCGGTTCACCAGCGACGTCGGTCGTGACGTACTGGCCCGGCTGCACTACCTGGTCCAACCGCGCAGCAAGTTGCCAGCTATTTGAAAACACAGATTTGATTTCAAGATCGTAAAGATCTTTATCTGTGTACCACGACGAGGGAATGGTTGAGGCGCGATCGAGGGACAGCCGCGGATCATAGCTGCGAATGATGTCCTCGAGGTTCATCTACACAACCGGCGTTGCAGTCTTGCGTTTGGGATTGAAAAACGGTGTCTTCACCACCGTCGCGCGAACGTGATGTCTAACGGCTTCGACCGTGATCTCGAATTGCAGCTTCGTGCCCGGTTTCGTGTAACCGCGATTGATCGTGGCGAGCGCGATCATCTTCTTCAACGTGGGAGACCACGTGCTGGTCGTAGCTTTGCCAACCTGCATACCTTCCTTGTAGATCGGCACTGCCACACGCGAGGCCATCGCCGAAATTGATGGTGGCAAGCCGACGTTTTCATAAATACTTTCGACCTGCGGCCAGTCGACCTCGAGGCCAACGATCCCGCGCGCTGGCCCACGTTCGTGTTCAGCGATCAACGCGGCCTGGCCGACGAACCGATTCTTGTCGAGATTGACGAGCCTTCCGAGTCCCATTTCATAAGGCGTGTATCGTTGTCCGTCGACCAGCGCCTTCTTACTGCTGTTGAAATCAACGTCGATCAGCAACAAACCCGACTCAACACGCGCGACGTCGAGCGCAAGCATTCCGGCGGCGTGAATATCAAACGCCTTCCCGACTTCGAATAGCGCATCCCAAACCCTCAAGGCGTGTTCCGAAGAGATCCAGATCTCGTAACCGAGGTCTCCGGTGTAACCGGTGCGCGAAATCTCGACTGGAACGCCGGCGATCGTCCCGCGCGTGACGCGGAAGTATTTCAAGTTAGCGATGTCAGCATCGGTGACGAGAGTCTTTAAGAGTCTTCCCGACGTGGGACCTTGCAAAGCGAGCGCGGCTACATTCTCTGAAATGTCTTCTATCGACACGTCCATGCCAGCAGCGTTCTGCGTAAACCAGCGCAGGCTTGGATCGGCAGCGGTCCAACGATAGACATTCTCATCGAGGCGCGACACCGTACCGTCGTCGATCACCTTCCCGCGCTCGTCGCACCACGGCGTATAAACAACCTGGCCCACGGAGACCTTCCGCATGTCGCGCGTGATCACGCGATCTACGAGCCGCGTCGCATCCTTGCCGGTCAGCCGATACTTAAACAACGGCGAAATGTCGATCAACGCCGCAGCATTGCGAATCGCGTTGTACTCATGTTCGTGGTGCGGTTCGTAAGAACTGACGGCGTAGTAACCGGACCACTCGCGATAGCTGAGACTTTCGCAGAGTGGAAACGTTCGTTCGTGAAATGCTGTTCCGATCGGCATGTTTAGTTTGGAGCTTCGTTCTTTGTTCTTTGTACTTTGCTACCGACTCGACAAAGCACAAAGTACGAAGCACAAAGACCTAAGCAGCGTTTGTCAGGGCGAGCGATTATAAGTATGCTAACGATTCTTCAGCAAGCTGCATTACCCAAAACAACATGACGCAAAAGTACGACGTCGTCGTGATTGGCGGCGGACACAACGGTCTGGTGAACGCTGCTTATCTCGCGCGCGCGGGCAAGAAAGTTCTCGTGCTCGAGCGACGGCACGTGCTCGGCGGCGCCGCAGTGACGGAAGAGATCTTTCCCGGCTTCAAGTTTTCTGTCTGTTCTTATGTCGTCTCACTACTCAGGCCGGAAATCATTCGCGAACTCGATCTGCCGCGCCACGGATTGGAAATACTTCCGCTCGACGGCACGTTTACTCCGATGCCAAACGGCGACTATCTGTGGCGCGTCAATGATCACGCTCGTACTCGACGCGAGATTGCGCGCCATTCGCGACTCGACGCGGAAGCTTACGACGAGTATGGCAAAGCCATGATCGATATGGCCCACTTCGTGAAGCCGATCATGAGCATGACGCCTCCCGACCCCACAACTCTGGAACCAAAAGCCTGGAAAAACCTAGCGTTTCTGGGGCGGCGTTTTCAAAGGCTTTCCGACGACGATAAATATAACCAGGTGCAGTTGATGACGATGAGCGCCGTCGATTTTCTCGATCAATGGTTCGAGACGGACGTGCTCAAGGCGACGATGTCGGCGTCGGGCATCATCGGGACTTTTCTCGGCGTGCGTTCGCCGGGAACCGCGTACGTGCTGCTGCATCATTACATGGGCGAGATCGACGGCGCGTTTCGTTCGTGGGGATTTGCTCGCGGCGGCACAGGTGCTATCTCGAATTCGATCGCAGACGCAGCGCGCGAAGCAGGTGTCGAGATTCGCACCGAAGCGTCGATTGCTTCGATTGTATTGAAGAATGGGCGTGCTACGGGAGTAGCTCTGGAAAACGGCGATGAGATTAGTGCACGTGTGATCTCATCGAGTGTCGATCCGCGGCTAACGTTCATGAAAATGATCGGCGAGCAACATCTTCCGGATGACTTCTGCACGGATCTGAAACGTTACAAGTACCGCGGCTCGTCGGGCAAAGTGAATCTCGCACTCGACGGGTTGCCAAACTTCAAATCTTTGCCTGGTCCAGGCGCGCATTTGCGTGGCGCGATTTCTATATCGCCGAGTGTTGATTACATGGAGCGTGCGTATGACGAAGCGAAGTACGGGCGCTTCTCGCGACGGCCGTACATCGACATGGTGATTCCGAGTTTGACCGATCCTTCCGTGGCGCCGCCGGGCAAGCACGTGATGTCGTGCTTCGTGCAATACGCTCCGTACAACCTGAAAGAGGGAAACTGGGACGAGAAGCGCGACGAGTTTGGCGACACGGTGATCGATACGATCGCGGAGCATGCGCCGAACATTAGGGAGTTGATTCGCGATCGGCAGGTGTTGACGCCGTTGGATCTAGAACGCGATTTTGGTCTGTCCGAGGGAAATATCTTTCAGGGCGAACTGACGCTCGAACAGCTCTTCTTTCTGCGCCCCGCTCCAGGTTGGGCGCAATATCGCACACCGATCAGGGGCCTTTACATGTGTGGCTCGGCGACGCATCCCGGCGGCGGCATTATGGGCGCTCCCGGACGCAATAGTGCATTGCAGTTGTTGAAAGATTGGAAAAGGTCCGGGTGAAGTACGATGTCGTCATCATCGGTGGTGGCCATAACGGGTTAGTGGCCGCGTGTTATCTCGCGAAGGGCGGGTTGAAGACGCTTGTGCTGGAGCGTCGTGAAAACGTTGGCGGCGGCGCTGAACTGGACCATGCGGCTGGACCATTCTCACCGCAGGTCGTCGCTGATTTGGGTTTAAAACTGAAATTCATCACTCCGAAAGTGCGAGTGGTGGCGTTGTCAGACGACGGGCGTTCGCTTTGCATCTACAACAACGATGTAGCAGCGACGGTCAAAGAGATCGAGAAGTTCTCGACGAAAGACGCGAAGATCTATCCGGATTTTGTCGAGAGTTTTGAGCGGATCGGCCGCGTGCTCGCCCCGCTTTGTTTGATGACGCCACCTTCGATCGATCAGCCTTCGAAGGCTGACGTGTGGCAGCTTGGAAAAATCGGACTGGCTTTTCGCAAGCTGGGCAAGAAGGACGAGTACCGGTTATTGCGTTGGGGACCGATGGCGGTTGCGGACCTTGCAAGTGAGTGGTTCGAGACGGAGTTGTTGAGAGCGACCGTGGCGGCGCGTGGAATTCACGGCGCGTTTGCTGGTCCATGGTCTGCCGGAACGAGTCTGGGATTGCTATGGCAATCCGCGATGGACGGCAGCGCGATTGGACCATCGACATTTGTGAAGGACGGCATGGTTGCGCTCGCGCAGGCTCTCGGTGACGCGGCAACCAGCGCGGGGGCGGAATTACGCACGGGGGCGGAAGTCGCTCGGATCGAAAACGGCAAGGTGGTTCTGCGAGACGGCGAGGAAATCGAAGCGCGTGCAGTGGTTTCAAATGCGGATCCGCGGACGACTTTTCTGAAACTTGTCGATCCGGTTGAGCTGGATCCGAATTTCCTTTTGAAGATGCGCAACTATCGCGCACCCGGAACAGTGGCGAAGATCAATCTCACGCTGTCGCAATTGCCGAATTTTAAAGGTGTCGACGATGAGACGAAGCTAAGCGGGCGCATTCATATCGGACCGGAGATCGACTACCTGGAGCGTGCGTTTGATGCGTCCAAGTATGGCGACTTCTCGCGGGAGCCGTATCTCGATATCACTGTCCGCGCGCGTGAGGATAAACACGTAATGTCGATTCACGCGCAGTTTGCGCCGTATAAATTGAAAGAAGGTGATTGGACCACCCGGCGTGACGAGTTGGCTGATGTTGTAGTCGATCGGATATCAGACTACGCCCCGAACCTAAATGATTTGATTGTTGCGCGAGAAGTAATCACGCCTCTCGATCTCGAACAGACATACGGCCTCAACGGCGGGCACATTCACCACGGCGAACAGACGCTTGATCAGTTTTTTACTTTCCGTCCCTTGATCGGTTGGGCGCAATACCGCACGCCGCTCAAGCATTTGTACCTCTGCAGCGCCGGCACGCATCCAGGCGGTGGTCTAACGGGCCTGCCCGGCGCGAACGCCGCCCGCGAGATCGCGCGTGACTTCAGAGCAGGGAAACTGTGAACCTCGTGCTTAGATCTTTGTTCTTTGTGCTTTGCGAAGTACAAAGTGCTAAGCACCAAAAATAGTAGGCAAGCGAACCATAATGTCCGTTCCAAAATCACCCCGCCGAAGTTTTGCCAGCGACAACAACGCCGGGGTTCATCCGGAGATCATCGAAGCCCTCCGCGCAGTTAACGAGGGCCACGTTGTCGCGTACGGCGACGATGACGTGACGGCTCGAGCCATCAAGTTGTTCAAGAAACACTTCGGCAAAGACGTCGAAGTTTTCTTCGTGTTTGGCGGCACCGGCGCAAACACACTTGGGCTCAAAGCGATCACCAAACCGTATCACGCTGTGATTTGTGCAGAGACGGCGCACATCAATGTGGACGAGTGCGGCGCGCCGGAGAAGTTCACCGGTTGCAAACTCGTTGCTTTGCAAACACCTGACGGAAAATTGCGCGTCGAACAACTCGAGCCGTTGGTGCACGTGTTCGGTAACGAGCATCACGTGCAACCGCGTGTGGTATCGATCTCGCAGGCGACCGAGATGGGCACTGTTTACAAGAAGAAGGAGTTGAAAGCGATCGCGGATTTTGCGCACGCGAACAACATGCTGTTGCACGTCGATGGGGCGCGCCTCGCAAACGCCGCTGCCAGTCTCGACGCAAGCTTAAAGTCGATCACGGCGGACGCCGGCGTCGATGTGCTCTCGTTTGGTGGGACGAAGAACGGGATGATTTACGGCGAGGCCGTCGTCTTCTTCCATCCGAAGCTGGCCGAAGATTTCAAATTTATTCGTAAACAGGGGATGCACCTGCCTTCAAAGATGCGTTTCATTTCCGGGCAATTCGAGACACTGTTGTCGGGAGATTTGTGGAGTCGCAGCGCTGCGCATGCGAACCGCATGGCGCGACTTCTCGCGAGCGAGTTGGAAAAGGTATCGCAGATAACCCTGACACAAGCGGTTGAGGCGAATGGAGTTTTCGCAATCGTGCCTAAGCAGTTCGTTCCGCAGTTGCAGAAGAAGTATTTTTTCTACGTTTGGAACGAAGCGATTTCGGAAGTGAGACTGATGTGCTCGTTCGACACGTCTGAGGAAGACATTCACGACTTCGTTGGGGTCGTGCGGCGAGTTGTCAGGTAGATTCCCTGCGCGCCGATGACGATCATCATGATCCAAAACACGTAGCGCAGGCGGTAAAGCGCACCCGCGTTTACCACCACCAATCCCAACCCGATCATGCCGGCCGTTGCAGTCAGGAAAACCAACCACATCGCTGCTCGGCGTCGTTCTCGCCACAGAGAGATTCCCACCGCCACGTAGAAAAAGTACATCACTAGCGTTTCCGCTCCACTGAGCAACCGACCGGCGGCGCCATAGCTTCCCGGTTCGATCCACTGGCGCGCAAACGGCGCCATAAACCCAATAATCACCGCGTCCGGTAGGAATCGCACGATGTCGGAAACAGTGGTGAATTGGACGTCGCCGCGGAGATCCGATTCCTGAGCGTTGTAGTAGCGAAATCCACCGCGACGATCCCGGATTTGATTGATCGCTCTGGTCCAAATGCCTTCAGGCGGCGCCGGTTGTGATGCCGAAGGAATCGCGAGTGGCGTGGCCGGTGCGCGGTGTCCACCGAGGGTCGTGCTTTCGAGCCGCGAGGGAATGAACAACATCGCGAGGATAATCGAGGCCAGTACGATCGAGTTCCCAGCCATGAATTTCCGATCCCAAATCATCCGAAACGCAAACAAGACTAAAGTGAGTCCGACAGCAACGACGACCGCGTTCCACATGTTCCCGCGAGCTACCCAAAACACGGTGACGAGTACCACACCACCAACTCCCAAAAGCAGCGACTGGCGCCAGGCGAAGGAGCGATTGATTACCAGCACCAGCACCAACAACAGACTCAGTAAACAACTTATTGCCAGCGGATCGCGGATGAGTTGTGTCGAGTGCAACAGAAACGACGGCCACAAACCAACGATCGCCGCTGCGAGCAAACCAGCGCGCGCGTTGAAGATTTCACGTCCAAGAAAATAGACCACTGTTAGTGTGACTAGATAGTAGAAAAGGTTCAGTGGCTCGGCGGCGAGAATGTTATGGCCCATGAGCCGTCCGAAGATCGCAAACGGTATTGAGTAGAGCCTTGCATGCAGCGGAGATTTGATGTCGAGCCAGGGAGATATGCCGTAGGTTTGCCAGTGCGTCGCCATCTCGCTGGCGAGTCGACGATAAGTAGCGCCGTCGATAGCAAAAGTGAGACCGATTCCATTCGGATCAAAAACAGACGGCAGCAGTTGGAAATGACCGGCGACGAAAATGGTAGCGGTCAACGCCACATGAAGGGCGCCCGCAACGAGCAACCAGCGCAGGGGATTCGACGGCAAGCGCGAGAATTCTAAACTACTGATTGCGCAGATAACAGCGTTGTGCGATTCTTGGCGCGCACCAACAAACAAATGAGCAGCGTCCTCGATGAGGTGGTTGACGGAGTTGAACCGGCGCCCGGCATTCTCTCGGTGATGGGAGGCAGCAGGCCTGCGTTCCTGCTGAGCATCGACGTCGGCACGTCGGGTGTGCGCGCATCTTTGTTCGATGACGCGGGCGCAGAAACGATGTCGCAACAGGGCAGGCGACGCAACGAAGGCGCACTTTTAGATCTTGGTGAATTTGATCCTGACACGCTCGTCGACGAAGTTATCACCACGATCGATGAGTTGCTGGCTTCTTCAGACACCAATGAAATCCAATTTGTTGCGATATCGACCTTCTGGCACAGCCTAGTCGGCGTAGACGCGACAGGCGCGCCGACCACTCTGTTGCTGAGTTGGGCCGACACGCGCGCGTCGGGCATCGCTAACGATCTCCGTGGTTCGTTCAACGAACGGGAAATTCATTTGCGAACGGGTTGTAGATTCCACGCGAGTTACTGGCCCGCGAAGCTCCGTTGGATCAAAAACGAGTGGCCCGAAAGATTTGGCGCCACACGTCAGTGGCTAGGGTTCGGTGAGTATCTGTGTCAGAGATTATTTGGTGGCACAACCGCGAGTGTTTCATTAGCTTCCGCAACGGGCTTATTCAATCAGAGAGCGTGCGATTGGGACTGGGATTTCGTTCGTGCTCTAGGCATCTCGCCCGACACACTACCGCTAATCGACGATGAAGAGCGCCCGCGATTGACAGCAGCTTTCTCGCGGCGTTGGCCTGCGCTAGCGGAAGCTCATCTCGCGGTCGTCGTCGGCGATGGCGCCACAAACAACATTGGTGCGGGTTGCAGTACGAAGGACAAAGTGGCGTTGATGCTAGGCACGTCGGGGGCGATGCGAGTTGTGTTTACAGGTGGTCCACCTGACGAACTCCCGCCCGCGTTGTGGAGTTACCGCGCCAGTCGCACGCGCGTTACAGTCGGCGGCGCGCTTTCGGACGGCGGTGGTTTGTTTCGCTGGTTGCGTGAGTCGTTGAACCTCGAAACCACGGATCTTGAATCAAAACTTGCAGCGCTTGAACCGGATTCGCACGGATTGACGATCTTGCCTTTCTGGTCCGGTGAGAGGAGCACCGGGTGGTCGCCTGATGCACGCGGCGTCATCATGGGACTGAAACAGGAAACGCAACCTGTAGAAATTATTCGCGCCGCGCTCGAAGCGATCGCGTATCGCTTTGCGCCGATTGCACGGTCACTTGATGATATCGCGCCAAATGCAAACGTTGTCGCGAGCGGCAATGCCCTGCGCTACTCGCCGGTTTGGATACAGATCATCGCCGATGTCTTAGGTCGTCCTGTTGCCCTCGGAAAAGCGGCGGAAGCGTCGATCCGCGGGGCTGCCTTGCTTGCGCTGGAAGCGGTGGGCAAAATAGCAACTATCGAAGACGCAGCGGTTTCGTCGGCCGAGGTTTTTGAACCTGACGTTTTTCACCCTGGCGTATTTCAGCCGGATTTGGCGCGGCATGCCCGGTACCGCCAAGGCCTGGCACGACAAGAAGAACTATACGCTCGATTATTTGGCTGAGAGAGGATTCACTTTCCATTTTCCATTGCTCGTTTTTTCATTTTTCATTTGTTCAAATGGAAAATGACAAATGGAAAATGAGTGACGGAATATGACTATGAGCGCGCCTGTGCAGAAGGAAAACTCCAACACCAATCCCGAACTCGATCAACTTTGCATCAACACAATTCGCACCTTATCGATCGATGCTGTCCAGAAGGCTAACTCCGGTCATCCCGGTCTGCCACTGGGCGCCGCGCCGATGGCGTACGTGCTTTGGACGCGCTTTCTCCGTCACAACCCGACAAACCCAAAATGGGAGAATCGAGATCGCTTTCTGTTGTCGGCCGGACATGGATCGATGTTGCTCTACTCGCTACTGCACCTCACCGGCTACGATCTTTCGCTTGACGAGTTGAAGAACTTCCGCCAGTGGAATTCCAAAACACCAGGTCATCCTGAATACGGATTGGCGCCAGGCGTGGAAATTACAACCGGTCCGCTCGGCCAGGGTTTCGCCAACGGCGTCGGAATGGCAATGGGCGCCGCGCATATCGGCGCCAAGTTCAACAAACCTGAGTTTCCGCTGATCGACCATTACGTTTATGCCATCGTTTCCGACGGTGATCTGATGGAAGGCGTCGCTGCTGAGGCAGCTTCGCTCGCTGGTCACCTGCAGCTCGGCAAACTGATCTATCTCTACGACGATAACAACGTCACGATTGAAGGCTTCACCAATCTTGCGTTCAGCGAAGACGTGCCAAAGCGATTTGAAGCGTACGGATGGCACACGCTGACCGTGCTCGATGGTAACAATCTCGGCGACATCGAAGCGGCCATTCGTGAAGCACAAACAGTCACCGACAAGCCGAGTCTGATCTCTATCAAGACCGTCATCGGCTACGGCATGCCCACCCAAGGTACGCGAAAAGCCCACAGCGACGCGCCGGGTGAGGATGCCGTGCGCGAAACGAAGCGACATCTTGGTTGGCCCGAAGATCAACAGTTTTTTATTCCTGACGAGGCGTTGGCCCACTTTCGCAAGGCGGTTGAACGCGGCGAGCAAGTGGAGAACGAATGGCGCGAGCTGGTGAAACGCTACGAGGAGAAGCACGGCGACGACGGCAAACAGTTTCGCCAAACGATCAGCGGGGAACTGCCTGATGGTTGGGAAGAGCACTTGCCCAAATTTGAAGATGCGAAACCGGTCGCGACGCGAGTAGCGAGTGGTGAAGTAATCAACGCACTCGCGCCGGTGCTGCCGATGCTCATCGGGGGCTCGGCGGATCTCGGTGTGTCGAACAACACCGACATCAAGAGCAGTCACAGTTTTGCCGCCGGCGCGTACGATGGACGCATCATCCATTTCGGTGTTCGCGAACACGTGATGGGTTCGGCGTTGACAGGTATTTCACTCAACGGCGGCTTGATTCCGTTTGGCGGAACGTTCATGACTTTCTCGGACTACATGCGGCCCGCGATCAGGCTCGCCGCGTTGTCCGAGGTGCAGGTGATTTACGTTTTTACGCACGACTCTGTTGGACTTGGCGAGGATGGCCCAACACATCAACCGATCGAACATCTCGCGGCGTTGCGTGCGATTCCGCATCTATTCTTGATTCGTCCCGCGGATCCGGCGGAGGTCAGCGAAGCGTGGCGAATCGCGATCCTGCGCCGGAAAGCGCCGACGGCTTTGGCGCTGACACGACAAAAGGTTCCGGTCATCGATCGCAAGAAGTTCGCGACGGCAGAAGGTTTGCGACGCGGGGCCTACGTTCTCGCCGAGGCCGAAACCGCCGAAGGCGCAGCAACCACGCCGAAACTAATTCTGATCGGAACCGGATCGGAGGTTTCGCTGACACTTGCAGCGCGCGAGAAGTTGCAGGCGGAAGGCGTACCGACGCGCGTTGTTTCGATGCCGTGCTGGGAATTGTTTGATTCGGAGTCGAAAGGGTACCGCGACGAAGTATTGCCACCGTCGATCAAGGCGCGTCTGGCGGTTGAGGCGGGTGTGCGACAGGGTTGGGACCGGTACGTCGGTGATGCTGGTGACGTGGTTTGTCTCGATCGTTTTGGGGCGTCAGCGCCTGGTGACGTGGCGTTAAAGAATCTGGGATTCAACCTCGACAACGTGCTGGAGCACGCGCGAGCGTTGTTGGGTTAAACCTGCTCTGCGGTATTTCCGCGTTTCCTCTGCGTCTTTGCGGTAATTTAGTCAGTGGTCAGTTGTTAGTTGTCAGTGGTCCCTCGCTAATTGTAAACAACTGACCAAGGACAACTGACTACGGACTACGGACTACGGACCACTGACCAATGACAACTGTTTAATAACCGCAGCGACGCAGAGGAATGCTGAGATACGCAGAGTTGGAATGTGATTCTGTTGACGTCATGAGGAAGCTATCCGTTAAGCTATTATGTGCCCTCATTCTCACGGCTTCCACCCAACTGATCTTGGCGCAGCCAAAACAACTAAGTATCGCAACAATCAATCGACCAAAGGCTTGCAACAGCTAATCAACAAATACCGGCGCTAACTCACGCATATGCGGCGTACACGGATTTTACTTTATCGAGAAACTCACGCCGATCGACGATGAAATAGAGCTTTACGTTTCCCGAACCCCCAACTTCATCAATCAGCTTTTCAAAAGTTTCAAACTGATCGGCGCCTATGATTTGATGCGACTCAAGGTAACCACCGCGGCGCATCCGTCGAATCAACTCCATCAGCGTCAAACGTCCCGCCAGCGTCCGTCCGCCATGCTCGTGCGAGCGGCTAACGAGGTACTGCACCAGTAAACTTTCGTTATAAAGCGCCGGAGAAAGAAACAGCCTCGATCCCTCATGCTCCCAGCCTTCCTCGAGCCGTGCCGACGGGCGAATTGAGCGCAAATTCTCGAAGATTTTATCCCAATTCTGCTTTGGTTGTTTTCGCTGGAGAAACGCCTTCGTCGCTGTCACCAACCACTCCGGCTCGCCGAGATCGAGCGAGATGCGCAACGTGTCGAGCCAGTCGAAGAACGCGCGACGACGATCCGACTTCACCTCGGTTACTGCAAACTGATCGCCTTTCTTTTCGATACTCTTCACGAGCTTGCGACGTGGGGCATCGGTCGTCTTGCCACCTTCGATGCAATGCGTTTCGAGCCGCGCGTGCCAGCGCTTCGCGGCATCGCAATATGGACAGCGCGGATGTTTCTCTTCACTATCGAAAAACGGACGCACCGCTTTCCGCGAGGTTAGTTCTTCAACTGTCGGACTGTAACGTTTGATCTCAGAATATGCCGATCGTGGCGCGAGTCCGATCTGTTTAGTGAAGATGTCGAAGATGCAGGCGAGACAGACGAGGGTCGTGTACTCGGTAACTGTTCCCGGTGGAAATTCACTGAAATCGGGAACCACGGATTTCGTCATGCTAAACCAATTCCAGTTCAGCTTCGATGTCGCCAGTCTCAGCGTGAAGAAGATTCTTAAAATCGAACAACTGATGGTCCAACAAATGCGACGGCACAGTATTTCCGAGCGCGTTAAGCATTGAAGCGCGAATGTGCGGAATATCCTTTTCGAGCGCTGCGATCAGGCTTTTGATCTTCACTCGCTTAAGGTTCGTCTGCGACCCACACAGGTCGCACGGAATGATCGGAAACTGACGAAACTCGGCATGCTCGGCAATGTCGCGTTCTGAGCAATATGCCATTGGGCGAATAACCGTATTGCGTCCATCTTTCGAACGAAGCTTCGGCGGCATCGCCTTGAGCGTGCCAACGTAAAAGAGATTCAGCAAAAGGGTCGCGATGATATCGTCGGCGTGATGTCCCAGCGCGATCTTATTGCAGCCTTCTTCCACGGCGATGTTATAAAGAATCCCGCGGCGCAGACGCGAGCACACGGAACAGTACGTTTTACCCGCCGGAACCAGGCGTTTGACGATCGAATATGTGTCTTCCTCAACGATGCGAAACGGGACGCCCAGTGAGCTGAGATATTCAGGCAGAACTTCAGCCGGAAAGCCGGGTTGTTTTTGATCCAAATTAACAGCGAGCAGTTCGAAACGGACTGGCGCGCGTCGTTGAATATTGAGCAGCAGATCGAGCAAAGTATGACTGTCTTTTCCGCCGGAAAGACAAACCATCAGCCGGTCGCCATCGTCAATCATGCCGAAGTCGGCGATTGCTTCGCCCATCCTGCGCAGTAATCTGGTCTGCGTTTTATGTTCAGCGCGCATTTTCAAATCAGACAGAGTATAGCGTTTGTAACCGAAATATAACGAGACAGGCCTGGGAGTCGGGAAAATTTGGACTAGACACTGACCGGAATGTTTGTCTATCATTACTAGCCCGCTTTTGGCGGTCAATCATTCGTCGCTGGCACCCAAAGCTAGCGAACAATCCACGACAAAAGGCAAGCGCGTCGTTTCGTTGCTTCAAGGTTCCGACAGCCGGTGACTAAACATCCGCGCCCCCATATTACGGAGGTAACTAATGCTCAGGATAGGAAAGAATCCCAAGGAACAGGAAGATAACGACCACTCCAGCCACAAGGCAGAGGTTCCTGACTACTCCACTGCCAAAACCTACTCCTCCTATCAGGGAACAGGTGTTGAAGCAAAACCGGCAACCGAAACCTCAGCGCAGGCCCGTGGCGCGATGACCGAGAGTGAAACTCTCGCACGCGACATTAAGGAAGGCACGCTCAGCGGTTTCGTAGGTGGTGGGACAGTATTAACTGGAGAGGCTAACTTTAAAGCGATGATGAGGGTGGACGGCCACCTGTCGGGCCGCGTCAGTTCATCGAGCGGCACATTGATCGTCGGCACGAATGGTAAAGTCGACGCCAACATTGAAGTCGCCATCGCCGTGATTCAGGGCACCATCAATGGCGACATCATCGCCACTCAGCGGCTGGAACTTGGTCGCGCCGCGAAAGTTCACGGCAACATTCAAACGCCGTCGCTGATCATCGAGCAGGGAGCAATATTCGAGGGCAGTTGCAAGATGGTGCAAATGACAGCAGCCGTGGATAAATCGAAGAAAGACATCAAGAAGGCCGACGACCAACCACTCGATACGTCGAGGATTCAACCACTTCGCGCCGCAGACGCCGCCGCCGCCAAGGCCGCGGAAATTCCGAGCGTTTCAAACGTCGTGAGCTAACGCTTCGGTTAGCGAGCATCGTTAATGCGGGGTGGTCATCATGGCCACCCCGTTCTGTCTACTAACCTTGCCCGAATACCTCACTAATCCGTGTCTCGGAAAATACTCTCATGAAAAAGATGTTGCGATTGACGGTGATCGTCTCCGTCGTTCTCGTCTCCCTTTCAAGCAACGCCTACGCGAAGGTGCCGGAAGGGTGGTTCAAAGGTGCAGCCAATTTTGAAAAGGCGATGCAGGTGCATCGTGAATTGAATGTGCCGCTCGTCGTTTACTTCTATGTCGACTGGTGCCCGTACTGTAACGAACTCGAGAATGAATATTTTCCTGCGGCCGCGATGCGAGATTATCTGCGCGGAGTAGTGAAGATTCGCATCAACCCAGAACTAACGCGCGCGGATCATGAACTTGGCAGTCTCTTCGGCATTGGCGGGTATCCATCGTTCTTTGTTATTGGCCCGGGTTCGTTTCCAGTCCAGTTGTCTCCTTTTCGCCGGGATGGCCGGAACCTGACGCCGGCCGAGTTTGCTCAGCGTTGCCGCGACGTCACCACACCTAGAACCGCGAACGGAACGCAAACCCCTGAAGCTTCGAAAGCTGCTGCGCCCGCGGCACCGAAGAAGGCTCCTGGTGTTCAAATGACCATCGTGGAACCGGTTGCGCCGACTTTGGTGTCGAACGCACTGTTGCCGAGCGCGGACGTCGTGCTGACAAAGTACTCGCGACTTACCGCCAACACAGCAGGAAAAATTACGAGCCGCGTAATCAAAGGTCGAATCAACGTTCCGGGGCTGAGTTCTGGCGGAAAGTTTGAGTTTTATGAGGGCAACGGAGGAAAGTCGTTGACGATCATCAGCGTCGAATCGTTGGGGGTCTTCAAGCAGGGGTTCGACGGACACGCTCCTTGGACGACGTCTCAGAACGGCTCGAAAGCCGCAGGACTTCCCGAGAACGCTGTGCTCGCCGTCAGCGACTTTTATCGTAATGTGAGGCTCAGCGAGTTGTACCCGAAGACCAAGTTGCTCGGCAAAGTTAGGGAAGGCGACCGCCAGATCTACCTGATTGAAGCAGCACCCCGCAGTGGCGCTACCGAGAAACTATATTTCGATGTGCAAAGCGGCCTGTTGGTCCATCGCGACTTCACCAGCCCAAGCGCGCGTGGGCCAATCCAATCCGAAATCTACTT
>Ga0209485_1000056_pt1 | contig 36506 bp, 49 predicted proteins | sample NCAS100_FD_187516 | JGI IMG/M metagenome (GOLD analysis project Ga0209485, IMG submission 187516) | Agricultural soil microbial communities from Utah to study Nitrogen management - NC AS100 (SPAdes) (version 2) | ecosystem: Environmental > Terrestrial > Soil > Agricultural land | place: USA... | reverse complement strand
GGTGATGCCTGGCGACAACGTGGCGATGTCGATCGAGTTGATCGCACCCATCGCGATGGAGAAGGGATTGCGCTTCGCAATTCGTGAAGGCGGTCGCACGGTTGGCGCCGGAACAGTTTCAGAAGTGATCGAATAGTCAGTAGTCAGTGGTCCGTTGTCAGTTGCATTGGCGCGAACTACGGACAACTGACCACGGACAGCGGACAACGGACAAACATCAATGAATGAAAAGATTCGTATACGCCTGAAAGCTTACGACCACCGCGTGTTGGACCAGTCGACGACGGAAATCGTCGAGACTGCGAAACGTACCGGTGCTCGGGTCGCCGGTCCGATTCCTTTACCGACGGTGAAGAACAAATGGACCGTGCTGCGTTCGCCGCACGTCGACAAAAAGTCGCGCGAGCAGTTTGAGATTCGCACGCACAAGCGGCTGATGGACATTCTCGATCCAACACCGCAAACGGTTGACGCGCTGATGAAGCTCGATCTCCCGGCCGGCGTCGACGTGGAAATCAAAGCGTTCGGCAGGCAGTAACGGATAACACCGAATAATTGGAAAGCCAAAATGATTAACGGGATCATCGGAAGAAAAATCGGCATGACGCAGATCTTTGCGTCGGACGGCACGGTCACGCCCGTGACTGTCATCAAGGCCGGTCCGTGTGTCGTCATCCAGAAGAAATCTGCTTCTGGTCCAGACGGCTACGATGCGGTGCAACTCGGCCTCGTAGACGACAGGCCGCCAAAGTTGAAGAACGTCACCAGGCCCATGCGCGGCCACTTCGAGAAGACCGGCGGCGGTGTTCCACCGACGCGCGTGTTGAAAGAGTTTCGTCTGCTCGACGGCGGCGAGAACCCGAACGTTGGCGACAAAGTGCTCGTCGATCAGTTTGCTGATGGCGAAATGGTTGACGTGATTGGACGCTCAAAGGGTCGCGGTTTCGCGGGCACGATCAAGCGTCACCACTTCAATCGCGGTCCGGAGTCGCATGGTTCGATGAACGTGCGCGCGCCGGGTTCGATTGGCGCGTCGGCTTATCCCTCGCGCGTTATCAAGGGCAACCGGTCGTCAGGTCACATGGGCGACGCGCGGATCACGACCAAAGGCCTGACCGTTGCGCGCGTCGATGCTGAAAACAATCTGTTGATGATTCGTGGCGCGGTGCCGGGAGCGAATGGCAGCGTGGTGATCATTCGCAAGGCGTCGAAGAAGGATTAAGTAAGCTTTGTGCTAGGTGCTTTGTACTTTGTGTATCGCACCTCGCGCAGTCGAACAAAGCACAAAGTACTAAGTACAAAGGACTAAGTTGATGCCGACTGTAAAGGTGCGCAATATCAAGAATGAAGAAGTTGGCGAGCTGGAGTTGTCCGACGTTGTGTTTGGCGCGCCGCTGAACGAAGGCCTGATCCATGCGGCGGTACGAAACTTCATGGCCAACGCGCGGCAGGGAACGTCAGCGACCAAGACCCGCGGCGATGTCTCGGGTGCCGGCCGCAAGCTCTGGAAACAAAAAGGCACCGGTCGCGCGCGTATCGCGTCGCTCCGTTCGCCATTGTGGAAAGGCGGCGGTAACGTGCACGGACCGCAACCTCGCGACTGGTCCTACAACATGCCGAAGAAGATGCGCCAGGGTGCGTTGCGTTCGGCGTTGTCGGAACGCGTGCGTGAGGGAAATGTTTCGGTGATCGACGGCTGGTCGTTCGACAAGCCGAAGACAAAAGACTTCGCGGAGTCGTTAGGGACGCTCGGGCTGGAAGGCAAGACGCTCATCGTCGATTCGCTCGACAACGACAACCTGCTGCTCTCCGCGCGCAATATGCGTCGCGCGAAAGTGGTCAACAGCTTTGGTCTGAACATCTACGATCTGCTTTATCACGATCACCTCGTGTTATCGCGGTCGGCTGCGCAGGAACTCGAGCAGTTGCTCGGTTCACGCAAAGAGGGGGAGGGCGCGACTGAACCGGAAGCCGCGGAAGAAGCGCCGGCCAAGCCGAAGCGCACACGTAAACCGAAGAACGAGGAGGCGGCCTAACGATGAGAACGGTTTGGGACATCATCAAGTCGCCGGTGATTACCGAGAAGGCGCTCGCTGCTAAAGAAGAGTCGCAGGACTCGAACCAGTTGTTGACCTTCCGGGTCGACCGCAGGGCAACGAAGCCGGAGATCAAATCGGCGGTGGAAACCATCTTCCAGGTGAAGGTCGATCACATTCGCACCATCAACTACATGGGCAAAGAGGCGCGGCGTGGACGATTCGTCGGCCGCAGGCCTTCATGGAAGAAAGCGTACGTAACTCTCAAGCAAGGCGAGAAGCCAGTTGATTACGGCGAGGCTATCTAAGAATCGGTCAGTGGTCAGTAGTCAGTTGTCCGTAGTGACTACAACTGACCACGGACAGCGGACAACGGACTAATTAAGATGGGTATAAAGAAACTTACACCGACATCGGCAGCGCGACGTTACCAGACGTATTTGACGCGCGATGAGTTGACGGTTGGCGCGATTCCCGAGAAGTCGTTACTGGAACCCAAGAAGCGCATTTCCGGTCGCAACAACGACGGCCGGATCACAGTGCGTCGTCGTGGTGGCGGTCACAAGCGCTTTTATCGCATCGTCGATTTCAAGCGCGACAAAGACGGCGTGCCCGGACGCGTCACGCAGATTGAATACGATCCGAATCGTTCGGCCCACATCGCGCTCATTACCTACATCGACGGCGAGAAGCGTTACATCCTGTCGCCCATCGGACTCGAAGTCGGCAAGACGATCATGAGCGGCGCCGATGCCGACATCCTTCCCGGCAACACGCTGCCGCTGATCAATATCCCGTTGGGAACGCAGATCCACAACATTGAATTGCGCCCCGGCAAAGGCGGACAGATGGCGCGCTCGGCAGGCACGTTCGCGCAGCTCGTCGCAAAGGAAGGCGAACACGCGCAGTTGCGTATGCCGTCGGGTGAAGTGCGACGCGTTCCGCTGGTTTGCAAAGCGACGGTGGGACAGGTTGGAAACATCGAGCACGAAAACGTTTCGCTTGGTAAGGCCGGCCGTTCGCGTTGGAAAGGTTTGCGACCGAAAGTTCGCGGGGTCGCGATGAACCCGGTGGACCATCCACACGGTGGCGGTGAAGGTAAGACTTCCGGCGGCCGCAATCCGGTGACCCCGTGGGGCCAGCCGACCCGCGGTTACAAGACGCGCAGCAACAAGCGCACTCAGAAGATGATCCTGAAGGATCGCAGGACTAAATAAAATTCGAATTTCGAAATTCGAATTTCGAAATGGAGAGATATGGCTCGTTCAGTTAAAAAGGGACCATTCATCGACAAGGGCATTGTGAAAGCCGTGGAGAAGGCGCGGGCGGGGAGCCAGAGACCGCCGGTCATCAAGACGTGGTCGCGTCGTTCGACGATCACTCCTGACATGGTCGGTCTGACATTCGGCGTCCATAACGGAAAACGCCATCTGCCGATCTACGTCACGGAAAACATGGTGGGCCACAAACTGGGTGAGTTTGCGCCAACGCGCACGTTCAAAGGCCACTCGGGCACGAAGGTCGAGAAGGCGAGCAAGGTTGCGGCAGCGCCGCCGAAGTAGTGACCACGGATTAGACGGATTTAAGGAACGATTAGAAGAGGCCCAGATGGAAGCAACAGCGAGTGCAAAGTATTTGCGAGGTTCGGCGCAAAAGGCGCGTCTGGTCGTGGACCTGATTCGCGGCAAAGACGTGAACCAGGCGCTGGCGATCCTGCGCTTTACGCGCAAGCGCGCAGCAGCACATATCGAGAAGTGCATGCGTTCGGCGATCGCCAACGCGAACGAGGCTGCGGAGAAAGCAAACATCTCGATCGATCCGGACGATTTGTGGGTGCGCACCGCGTTCGTCAATATTGGACCAACGAAGAACATGCGCCGCGTTCGGCCCGCTCCGCAGGGACGTGCTTATCGCGAACAGCGTCACTTCTGTCACGTCACGATCTCGTTGAGCAACGACGCGCGACCGGAACCGAGCGGCAAAGCAACCGCTGAAACGGCGCAAGCGAAACCGGCGAAACTCGCCGAGAGCAAGGCTCGCAAACGTGGTGGCGCCGTCGCCGCTCCTCGAGCAAAACGCGCAGCTACGAAGAAGGCAGAGCCGGAAGCAGCAGCTGAAAAGCCGGCAGCTAAGAAGGCTTCGAAGAAGAAGAAGGAATAAATTTCGAATTTCGAAATTCGAACTTCGAAATTTCCAGGAGAAAATTGTGGGTCAAAAAGTTCATCCATACGGTTTTCGACTCGGCTACAACAAAGACTGGCACTCTCACTGGTTCGCCAAGAAACAGTTTGGAGAGTTTCTGCTGGAAGATCTGAAGTTGAAGCGCGATCTGAAACAGCGCTTTGTCGGCGCCGGCGTTTCGCACGTTGACATCGAGCGCGCCGCCAATCGTTTGAAGATCATCATCTACACCTCGCGTCCGGGCATCATCATCGGCCGCAAGGGCGCTGAGATCGACAAGCTGAAGAGCGATCTCTCGATGAAGACCGGCCGCGAAGTGCTCGTCTCCATCCAGGAGATTCACAAGCCGGAACTCAACGCGCAACTCCAGGCCGAAAAGATTGCAGCGCAGCTCGAGAAGCGCATCGCTTTTCGTCGCGCGATGCGAAAAGCCGTCGAGGAGTCGCTTCGCTTTGGCGCTCAAGGGATCAAAGTGAAAGTCAGTGGCCGTTTAAACGGCGCTGAAATCGCCCGCAGCGAGTGGCACTTGCAGGGTCAACTGCCGTTGCACACGTTGCGTGCGGACATCGATTACGGTCTCGCGGAAGCGCGAACGACGTTCGGACAGATTGGCGTCAAGGTTTGGATTTACCGCGGCGAGATTCTCGATCCGAAAGCGGCGATGGCCCGTGGCACCGGATCGGATCCGATCAACGAAACACGCGTCGGCGAACGCGAGCGACGTCCACGCACGCGCCGCGAACGTGAAGGTCGCGAAGGTGGACCAGACGGACGTAGACCCCGGGGTGACAATCAGTAGGAGATTGAGAAATTCGAATTTCGAAATTCGAATTTCGAAATGGTGAAACATCATGTTGATGCCGAAGAAAGTTAAGCACCGGAAGCAGATGCGCGGACGCATGACCGGCGTTGCGACTCGCGGCAGCGAGATCAGCTTCGGTGAGTACGGGCTCAAGTGCCTCGAGCCAGCGTGGATCACGGATCGCCAGATTGAAGCTGCTCGTATCGCCATGACGCGTCACATCAAACGCGGCGGGAAGATCTGGATCCGCATGTTTCCCGATAAACCGGTGACCAAGAAGCCGGCGGAAACTCGTATGGGCAAAGGCAAAGGCGCGCCGGAATACTGGGTCGCCGTAGTCAAACCCGGCAGGATTCTTTACGAGATCGAAGGCGTCGACGAGGCCACCGCGCGCGACGCGATGCGCCTCGCCGCTCAGAAGCTTCCGATCAAGACCAAGTTTGTGACCCGCGCCGATCAGGAAGGGGGCGCGATCTAGCAATGAAAAAGCGGGAAGAACTCGACAAGCTACGTGACCTCGGCGACGACGAATTGCGAGCAGAAGCTGCGCGTCTGCGTGAGTCGCTGTTTCGTCTGAACTTCAAATTGGCATTGGGCGAGGTTGACGCCGTCAAACGCATTCGTCAGGAAAAGAAATCGCTGGCGCGCATCGAGACGCTTACACAGCAGCGGGCGAAAGCCACTACTTAAGACTTAAAGAGAAGAGAATGGCAGAGAATCAAGAAAACATCACCCAAAGCGGAGCGGAGCAGGCGCCGTCTGCGGCGAGCGACGGAGCGCAACCCAAGGCGAGCCGGGCCAATCGTTCGCAAAAGGTCGGTACAGTTGCGTCTGACAAGATGACCAACACTGTGATCGTCCGTGTCGACCGGTTAGTACGTCATCGCAAGTATCGCCGTTACGTGCGGCGCACGTCGAAGTTCATGGCGCACGATGAGTTGGGTGCGAGCATTGGCGACAAGGTGCGCATCGTGGAAACGCGACCGATGTCCGCCCGCAAACGCTGGCGCGTGATTGAGATCGTTCAAAAGGCCGCGAAGTAAATTTCGAATTTCCAAATTCGAAATCGTATTTCGAAGTGAGGGTTTAACTATGATTCAGATGCAAACCTCGTTGGAGGTTGCTGACAATTCGGGAGCTCGCCGCGTGGAGATGATCATGCCGATTGGCGGATCCACGGGAAAAATTGCGAGCCTGGGCGACCGGATTAAAGTGACGGTCAAAGAGGCTTCTCCCGACGGTACCATCAAGAAGGGCACGGTGCAGGACGCCGTCATCGTGCGCACGCGCAAGGAAGTGCGACGCGCCGACGGTACTTACGTCCGGTTCGATCAGAACGCGGCCGTCTTGATCAAGGAAGATGGAACGCCGATCGGCACTCGCGTATTTGGTCCGGTCGCGCGCGAACTGCGCGATAAGAACTTTATGAAAATTGTTTCGCTCGCGCCGGAGGTGATTTAACAATCATGGCAGGTAAAAAGCGCTCGAAGATCCGGAAGAACGATCAGGTGGCGATCATCGCCGGGCGCGACAAAGGCCGGCGTGGACGCGTGCTGGAAGTGGCGCCGGCTAAAGGAAAGATTCGCGTTGAAGGCATTGGGATGATCAAACGCCACCAGAAGGCGAACCCGCAGGCGAACAAAGCGGGCGGCATCATCGACAAGGAGTCGTTCATCGACATCTCGAACGTTCAGCTCATCGACCCGCAGTCGGGTAAACCAACGCGCGTGAAGTACCACGTTGAGAGCGATGGTGCGAAGACGCGGATGGCGGCGAAGAGCGGACACTCGGTTGAAAAATAGTATTCCGCGAAGTCGGAATTTGAGGACCTGAAATGGCTGCAAGGTTAAAAGAGCGATATCAGAAAGACGTGGCGCCGCAGATTGCCCGCGAGTTTGGCATCACTAACCCGATGGGCATCCCGAAACTCGAGAAGATCGTACTCAACATGGGGATGGGAGAAGCCATCGCCAACGCCAAGATTCTCGACACGGCCGCCGACGAGTTGCGGGCGATCACGGGGCAGAAGCCGGTGATCACGAAAGCGAAGAAATCGATCGCGTCGTTCAAGTTGCGACAGAACATGCCGATCGGCGTCGTTGTCACGTTGCGTGGCGATCGCATGTACGAGTTTTTCGATCGGCTGGTGTCAGTCGCGCTGCCGCGCGTAAGAGACTTCCGCGGGGTGTCGCCGAAGGCGTTCGACGGCCGCGGCAACTACACCATAGGCATTCGCGAACAACTGATCTTCCCTGAGATCGATTTCAACAAGGTGGACAAGCTGCGCGGGATGAACATTTCGATCGTTACGACCGCGCGAACTGACGAGCACGCACGAGCATTGTTGAAGGGTTTAGGAATGCCCTTCCGGACGTAAACGATTAACGAACTGAAGAACGTATGGCAAAGAAATCACTGATTGCGAAGGCTGCACGCAAACCGAAGTTTTCGGTCCGGGCTTACACTCGTTGTAAACGCTGTGGACGGCCGCGAGGATACTTGCGGAAGTTCAATTTGTGCCGCATCTGTTTTCGCGAGTTGGCACTCCAGGGTCAGATCCCCGGGGTTGTTAAGTCTAGCTGGTAACGAAATTTCGAAATGCGAATTTCGGAGTTCTTAGAATTCGCAATTCCGCAATTCGAAATTCGAAATTGAGACACGGAGTTTTTTCATGACTGATCCCATTGCCGATATGTTGACGCGAATCCGCAACGCCATCGCGGCGAAGCACTCGCGCGTCGACGTTCCGGCTTCAAAGCTCAAACTCGAGATCGCCCGCATTCTCAAGGAAGAGGGCTACATCAACAATTTCGTCGTCAAAGGCGAGGGTCTCAAGCGCACCATCCGCATCTTTCTTCGCTACGATGCGCGCGGTACGTCTTCAATTACCCACCTGCAGCGCGTCTCAACTCCCGGCCGTCGCGTGTACGTTGGCTCGAGTGATATTCCGAAAGTGTTGGGCGGGTATGGCATCAATATCGTTTCGACCTCGAAGGGTCTGATGAGCGGCAAAGCCGCGCGCCGCGAAAACATCGGCGGCGAGCTGTTGGCCCAGATCTATTAGTTGATTGCGAATTTCGAAATGCGAAATCGAATTTACTGATTGGCAAATTCGCAATTCGAAATTCGAAATTGGAAATAAGCATATGTCTCGAATTGGAAAAAAAGTGATCGCGGTGCCCAAGGGCGTGACTATTACGGTCCACGAGCGTGAGCTCGAAGTCAAAGGACCAAAAGGTACGCTGAAGACGCCTATTCCCTCGGGGATAAGTTTCAAACTCGAAGGCGAGGAGCTGCGCGCTGAGCGTACTTCTGATGAACACGCAGCGTTGCATGGTTTGGCGCGCGCGCTGGCAAACAACGCCATCGTGGGTGTGACCACAGGTTTCAGCAAACAGATGGACGTCGTCGGCGTTGGGTACAAAGCTGACGTGCAGGCGAAGAAGATCGTCTTCTCCCTCGGCTACTCGCACCCGATCGAGTTTCCGTTGCCGCCTGAAGTGGAAGCCAAGGCGGAACGTATGACGACCAAAGGCAGCATCCAGCAGTATCAGACCACGTTGACGTTGACGAGTATCGACAAGCAGAAGCTCGGTCAGGTCGCCGCTGAGATGCACAAGCTGCGCAAGCCTGACGCCTACAAAGGCAAAGGCGTGCGCTACGCTGACGTGCCGATTAAGTTGAAGCCCGGCAAGACCGGTAAATAAGCCAGGGAATAGAAGCGAGATGGCAAACACGAATAGAGCAGAAATCCGAACGGCGATTCATTCGCGGATTCGCCGGAAAGTTAAAGGCCAGACGGAGCGACCGCGACTCGCGATCTATCGCAGCCTGAACCACATCTACGCGCAGGTGATCGACGACCGTCTTGGCAAAACACTTGTTTCCGCCTCCACAACCGAGAAAGACCTGCGGGGCACGTCCGGCGGCAATCTTGACGCTGCCCGCCGCATCGGCACCGCTATCGCCGAGCGCGCGATCGCCAAGGGGATCGAACAAGTGGTGTTCGATCGCGGTGGTTATCTTTATCACGGGCGCGTGAAGGCCCTGACCGACGCGGCGCGCGCGGCCGGCCTGAACAAGAACGAAGCGGTTGCGGAAGCTAACGGTGAGCCGGAAGCTGCACCAGCCGAAGAGCCCAAGGAAAAGAAGTCGAAGAAGAAAAAAGAATAGACTATGAGACAACCCAAGCAACGCATTCCGGCGCAGGGACTCGACCTGAAAGACCAGGTGATCTCCATCAATCGCGTCACCAAAGTAGTTAAGGGCGGCAAGAACCTTTCGTTCGCGGCGCTCGTTGTAGTTGGCGACGAGGGTGGACACGTAGGCTTCGGCACCGGCAAGGCGCGCGAAGTGCCGCTGGCGATCAAAAAAGGGATCGAGTCGGCTAAGAAGAACCTGATTCGAGTCCCGCTCATCAATAACACGTTGCCGCACCAGTTGATTGGCGAGTACGGTGCGGGCCGTGTGCTTGTTAAGCCGGCGTCGGAAGGTACGGGCGTGATCGCGGGTGGCGCGGTGCGTGCCGTCATGCAGGCGGTCGGCGTAAGAGACGTGCGGACGAAGGTGTTGGGTTCCACGAATCCGCACAACGTCGTGCGCGCTACGTTCGATGCCTTGCTGCGGATGAAAGATCCGATGGAGTTGGCGCGGTTGCGTGGTAAGCAAGTCGAGGAGATGTAAAGGATGCCCGCTCGCAAAACTAATACAAACGAATCCGGGACGAAGATTCGCATTCAGTACTATCGCAGCTTTATTGCCGCGCCGAAGACACACAAGACAATCGTGCGCAGTCTGGGCCTGCGAAAGTTGAACCAGGTTGTCGAGCGTCCGGACACGGACGCGATGCGCGGCGCCGTCGCGAAGGTTCCGCACTTGCTGCGGATAGTGGAGTAGTAACCACAAGAGGCACAAAGCGGACGCAAAAAGGCACAAGAAAGCAAAGCGCAAGAAAGACAGAAAAAATGGGAATCAGTCTAAACACACTTAAGCCGGCTAAAGGATCGACCCACAAGAAAAAGCGCGTCGGTCGCGGACCGGGCTCCGGTTTGGGTAAGACCGCCGGTCGCGGTGAAAAGGGACAGAAGTCGCGGTCGGGTTATTCGGCCAAGATCGGTTTTGAAGGCGGCCAGATGCCCCTTCATCGTCGTCTGCCAAAGCGCGGTTTCACCAACATCTTCAAGAAGCGCTGGCTCGAGATCAGTCTCGCGTCACTCGAACAGCATTTCGAAGCCGACGCGGAGATCACTCCGGAAGTACTGCACGAACGCGGATTGATCAAGAAAGCCAAGTACGACGTCGTGGTGCTCGGCAACGGCGAAGTTTCGAAGCCGTTGCGCGTCTCTGCGCACCGCTTCACGAAAAGCGCCCGCGAAAAGATCGAGAAGGCGGGTGGTGCGGTAAATCAGATTGGCGGATAATGGCGGATCTTAGAGAAAGGGAATCAGGATGGAGAAGTTCTTAGCCGCCGTTCGCAATATGTTCAATGTGCCGGATCTACGCCGGCGCATTTTCTTTACGCTGGGCCTGCTCGCGGTCTATCGCCTGGGCGCGCACGTTACTACCCCTGGCATCGACCGGTTGCGACTCGAAGAAGTTTGGCGTGACGTTGCCGGAACGCTTCTCGGCGTTCTCGACCTCTTCTCCGGCGGAAACTTCCGCACCATCTCTGTATTCGCACTCGGGGTCACTCCCTACATCACCGCCTCGATCATCCTGCAACTGATGACCGTCGTCTATCCTACGCTCAAGAAGCTACAGGAAGAGGGCGAGATGGGCCGTCAGAAGATCAACCAGTGGACCCGGTACCTGACCGTCGTGCTCGCGGCGATTCAGACGTCCTTCGTCGCACACTGGCTCCAGGTCAACGGCGTCGGCGCTCCCGGTTGGGGCTTCCGTTTGAGCACCGTGCTCACGTTGACCACTGGAACGATCTTCGTCATGTGGCTCGGCGAGCAAATCACCGAACGCGGCGTCGGCAACGGTATTTCGTTACTGATCTTCGCCGGTATCGTCATCGGTCTGCCGAACGGCGCCGAGCAAGTGTTTAATCGCCTGCGCGGTGGCGACACGATGGCGACCATCGGCGTGTTCGCGATGCTGGTAGCGATGGTGTTGATTATCGCTTTCATCGTTTACGTCGAATCTGCGCGTCGCAAGATCCCCGTCAGTTACGCGAAGCGACACGTCGGCCGCCAGGTGGTCGGTGGACAGCAGACGACCATGCCGTTGAAGCTCAACATGGGCGGCGTGATTCCCGTAATCTTTGCTTCGTCGGTGTTGTCGATGCCGCAGAGTTTATTCGCGGCGTTTCCTCCTGAGGCGAACGATAAAGGTTGGTGGGCCTCAATATGGACCTTTTTCCAGACGTTCCACGCCAGCGATCCCTATTACGAGCTCATCTTTCTCAGTCTCATTATCTTCTTTACGTTCTTCTACGTTTCGATCGTATTCAACGTCGAAGAAGTGGCTGACAACCTGCGCAAGCACGGCGGGTTTATGCCGGGCATTCGTCCCGGGCGCGCGACCGCGGAGTACCTCAATACGATCCTTACGCGATTAACTATTGTTGGCGCCATCTACCTGGCCCTCGTCGCGTTTATTCCGCAATTCATGTTGAGCGGCTTCAAAGTTGGCCGGCTGCCGTTTATCGGTACGTGGCTCGATGCGTTCGTCACTACTACGCCCGGCCTTGGCTGGATCCCGAACGGGATGGACTACCAGTTCTACTTCGGTGGCACGTCGCTGCTGATCCTTGTCGGTGTCGCAATGGACACCGTCGCCCAGATTGAGGCCCAACTCGTGATGCGCAACTACGAAGGGTTCCTCGGCGGCGGCGGAAGATTGCGTGGCCGGCGCGCCTGACATATGTCGAAAATCATCGTCCTGATGGGTGCGCCTGGTGCCGGTAAAGGCACTCAGGCGCGCTTGCTTCAAGAGCGCTTGCATCTCCCGCAGATTTCGACGGGAGATATTTTTCGTTCGCTCAAAGGTGCGCAAACGCCGCTCGCGCAGGAAGTCAGGGAGATCATGGAACGGGGCCAACTTGTTCCCGACGAGTTGACCATCCAGCTTGTCAGAGAGCGCACTTCCAAAGACGACGCGCAAGAGGGTTACATTCTCGACGGTTTTCCCCGTACGCCCGCACAGGCGAAGAGTCTTGAGAAGCTCGCCGGTGAACAGGACAAACACATCGTCGCGATCCAGATCGAAGTTCCCTGCGATCTACTTGAAAAGCGGATGACGGGCAGGCGAAACTGTCCGGTGTGCAACGAGATTTACAACATCTATTTCAAGCCGCCGCGACACGACAACGTTTGCGACTTTCACCCCGAAGCGCAACTCGTGCATCGCGGTGACGACAATCTGGAAACCGTTCGCAAGAGACTTGCGACCTATGAGCAACAAACTCGTCCTTTGCTCGACTATTACGCGTCGAAGAACTTGCTTCGCGTCGTGGACGGCAATCGCAAACGTGAGAGCATCTATCAAGACATCGCGGCAGTCGTTAGAGACGAGGGAGAAGAAGTTTCGGCGGGTGTTACATGATTATCGGTAAATCAAAACGAGAACTTGAGAAGATGCGGGCGGCGGGCCAGCTCGTCGGCAAAGTCCTGCAAACTCTTCGCGACATGGTTGAGCCGGGTATTACCACGATGGAGCTGAATCGCGTGGCGGAGAAAATGATTCGCGACGCGGGCGCATTGCCGACCTTTTTGGGTTACAACGGATTTCCTTACTCGATCTGCGCTTCGGTCAACGAGCAGATCGTTCACGGGTTTCCTTCGGATTACAAGCTAAAGGACGGCGACATCTTTTCGATTGACTGCGGCGCGACCCTGGAGGGTTTCGTCGGCGACTCAGCGACTACGGTTCCGGTGGGCAAGGTGCATGAAGAGTGGCTCAAGTTGATCCGCGTCACTGAGGAGTGTCTCGATCGGGCGATCCAGCAGTGCCGGCCGGGGAACCATCTGGGCGATATCGGGTGGGCGGTCCAGGAACATGCCGAAGCACATGGTTATTCCGTCGTCCGGGACTATGTCGGGCATGGGATTGGCCGCCGGATGCACGAGGATCCGCAGATTCCGAATTACGGGCGTCCGGGTTTGGGGCCAAAAATCAAGGCGGGATACGTTTTTGCGATTGAGCCGATGGTGAATCTTGGGTCTCATTACACGAAACTCCTGTCGGACGGCTGGACGGTCGTGACGCTCGACGGTCAGCCGAGTGCGCATGTGGAGCACACCATTGCAATTACCGAAGAAGGCCCGGAAGTGCTGACATTGGTCTCGTCAGGCACCCCTCAGGCCGTATCCGTCTAATCCGTGTTTTCTCTAACCCGCACACGGATTTGTAAAACCGGCGGGGCCGATGGTATTATTCGCAGTTTGTCGGCTGCAGCGGATTTAAATCAACCAGAGAGGATATGGCGAAGGAAGAGGCGATAGAAGTCATGGCCAAAGTCCTGGAGACTTTGCCTAACGCTATGTTCCGGGTTGAATTAGAGGATAGTCAGCATCAGGTGTTGGCTCACATTTCAGGAAAGATGCGAAAACATTTCATTCGCATTCTTCCAGGTGATCGTGTTTTGGTGGAGCTTTCTCCTTACGATCTAAATCGCGGCCGAATTACATACCGCTATAAATAGACAGAGGTTACGTCGATGAAAGTCCGTGCGTCGGTCAAGAAGATGTGCGACAAGTGCAAAGTCATCCACCGCAAAGGCGTGGTGCGGGTGATTTGTGTAAATCCGAAACATAAACAGAGACAAGGATAATCGGGAAAGATGGCACGTGTAGCTGGAGTAGATCTACCGCCCAACAAGAGAGCCGAGGTTGGCCTCACTTACATCTATGGCATCGGCCGCTCGCGTTCGAGTTCGGTGTTGAAGGAAGCCGGCGTCAGTGTCGACACTCGCGTTCGCGATCTGAGTGAAGACGAGTTGAGCCGCATTCGCGCCATTCTCGAAGCGCAGGGCGAGATCGAAGGCGATCTGCGCAAGCGCGTCCAGATGGACATCAAGCGCCTGATGGATATCGGGTGCTATCGCGGTCTGCGGCATCGTCGTGCGCTTCCAGTGCGCGGACAACGCACGCACACCAACGCTCGTACGCGGAAAGGCCCACGTCGCGCAACGATCGCCAAGAAGAAGGCGCCCGGCAAGAAATAGAATCTTGTCCGTTGTCCGTTGTCAGTTGTCCGTGGTGACCACTGACCACTGACCACTGACCACTGACTAGTAACGGAATTTATGGCAAAAGCAGGCGGAAAGAAAAAAGTCTTTCGTAAGAAAGAGAAGAAGAACGTTCCGAACGGTATCGTCCATATCGCGGCGTCTTTCAACAACACGATGATCTCGATCACCGATCTGGAAGGAAACCTGATCGCGCAATCATCGGCGGGCGCTCGTGGTTTTCGCGGTTCGCGCAAAGGCACTCCATTCGCCGCGCAACAAGCAGCTTACGAAGCGGCCAAGAAGGCCCACGAAGCCGGCATGCACCAGTGCGAAGTGAGAGTGAAAGGCCCGGGCGGCGGCCGTGAGTCGGCGATTCGAGCAATTGCCAATGCTGGTATCAGAGTCACGACGATTCGTGACACGACGCCGATTCCGCACAACGGTTGCAGACCGCCGAAGCGGCGTAGAGTTTAGTTAGTAAGTGAATAAACCCAAAGGATGAAGGATCGGCATCGCTGATCTGTAAACTTTTCCGTCTAACTTTAGACTGGAGGCAAATTAGTTGGCTAGGTATAGAAGTGCAGTGTGTCGCCTTTGCAGACGCGAAGGCGCAAAGCTCTTTTTGAAGGGCGATCGATGTTACAAACCCGCTTGCCCAATTGAGAAACGCGGAACGCAACCGCCCGGACAGCACGGCAACTCGCTGCGGCGCGGTAAAGCGCTCGTTGGCTACGGCCAACAGTTGCGCGAAAAGCAGAAGGTAAAGCGCATCTATTTCATCCTCGAAGGACAGTTTCGCAACTACTTCGAACGCGCTGCCCGCATGAAGGGCATTACCGGTGAAAACCTTCTGTTCCTGCTCGAGCGGCGACTGGATAACGCGGTCTATCGCGCCGGTTTTTCCACTTCGCGCCGGCAGGCTAGGCAACTCGTGAATCACGGTCACATTCAGGTGAATGACCGCAAAGTAGATATTCCCTCTTATCAAGTAAAGCCGGGCGACGCCATCAGTGTGCGAGAGGCGAGCAGAAAGAACCCTCACATTGAGGGTGCCTGGCAAACCGCGTCTGGCCGCGGACGTCCCTCGTGGATCTCGGCTGACGGCGGCGATATGTCGGCACGCATTTCGGGAACGCCGGTGCGCGACGACATTGATCGGATGATCAACGAGCAGCTAATCGTCGAACTTTATAGCAAGTAATTAACGCTGGCAGACCGCGGCGCACGTCGTCGTGGTCCGCCCAGTTTGCATTTTTCTGAGGACCTGGAAACGTTATGGCTATGGATCAAAATAATCTTTGGACGGGATTTCAAATGCCGCGGCGGCTTGCGGCAGATGCGGAGACGCTGACGGAACGTTACGGCCGGTTCTCGGCCCAACCATTCGAGCGCGGCTTTGGCACGACCGTCGGTAATTCGCTACGTCGCGCGCTTCTTTCCTCAATTGAAGGCGCCGCTATCACAGCAGTAAAGATCGAAGGCGTAGAACACGAGTTCTCGTCGATCAAAGGCGTGGTGGAAGATGCCACCGACGTTATTCTTAACCTCAAGCAAGTACCTTTTAAGCTACACAGCACCGAGGCGAAGACGCTCCGAATCAACAAGGAAGGCGCTGGGGAAGTCACCGCCGCCGACATCGAGGCTGACGCCGACGTTGAGATTCTCGATCCTTCAGTGCATATCGCGACTGTGAGCGACGCCGGATCGTTACGCATCGAGATGCGTCTCAAGCGCGGCCGTGGATACGTCTCCGCCGATCGCAACTTCGACGAAGACCTGTCGCTCGGTTACATCCCGATCGACTCGGTCCACACACCAGTCAAAAAGGTGAACTACAACGTCGAAGCTGCGCGTTTGGGCCAGAATACCGAATTCGACAAGCTGACGATCGAAGTTTGGACGGACGGCTCGGTTAAACCGGAAGATTCGATCGGTCTTGCGGCGAAGTTGATCAAGGACCACATGTCCATCTTTATCAACTTCGAGGAAGACACTGACGACTACGCTTACGCGAAGATGGAACGTCCGCCGTTGCCGCGTAACGATCAGTTGGATCGCTCGGTCGATGAGCTCGAACTGTCGGTTCGTTCTTACAACTGTCTGAAGAATGCCGACATTCGTACGATTCGCGATCTGGTACAGCGCACCGAGCGCGAGATGCTGGCGACCAAAAACTTCGGCAAGAAGTCGCTGAACGAGATCAAGGAGATCCTGAACGGCATGGGTCTCGACTTCGGCATGGAGTTTGACGAGCAGGGTAACCCGATTCCGGGCACGGGCGGCCGCGATGGCGCTGACCTGTCAGATTTCGAAGGTGAAGAGGACCAGTAAGGCGGCAGTATGCGACATCTAAAGGCACATCGAAAACTCGGTCGCACCAGCGAGCATCGCCACTCGATGCTGCGCAACCTGGCGACGTCCCTGATTAACTCTCGCGACGAGCGAATTACCACAACGCTGCCGAAAGCAAAAGAGCTGCGTCCGTTCGTCGAACGCGCCATCACGCTTTCGCGCCGCGCTCGTGCTTTCTCTGACGAAGGCTCCGACGTGCGTGCGTTGCACCTGCGACGTCAGGCGGCGGGCTTCTTTCATGCAGGTAACACTGCGATGAGTCCGGCGACCGGCAAGCGAGGTCAGTTAAAGCCGGCACGCACTGCCGGCGTGGCGGCACTCCGGCGTTTGTTTGATGAACTCGGAGAGCGTTACAAAGATCGTCGCGGCGGCTACACGCGCATTCTCAAGCTGGGCCATCGTGATGGTGACGATGCGGAGCTCGCGATCATCGAGCTGGTAGACAATCCGCGCGAGATCGCGGCTATTGAAGCCGAGAAGAAGCGGGCGAAAGCCGCAAGTGCGAAGAAGAAGGGATCGAAGAAAGCAGCCAAGAGCGAAACCACGGAAACCGCCGAGGAAACTGAAGAATAGGCCTGCTCCGTGGCCGGGCTGAGAAAACATGGCTGCACGCAAAGAACAGAACGAACCCGCAGCAAAAGCTTCCGTCAACATGGACGAGCTGCGCGAACTGATCGCCTTGCTGCGTGACAACGGGCTGGCGGAGCTGGAACTCGAACGCGAAGACTTCCGCGTGCGGCTCCGTCGGGAAGGCGGGAACGCGCCGAACGCCGTCGCTGATCGACCGGTGATTCCCGTTCCAGTTATCGATCCAGTCCTGCGTCCGCCTGATGGGTCAGCGCCACCGGCCCCCGAGACGAAGAAGGCAGACGAAGCTCAGGATCAGGACCTGCACATTATTGCGTCGCCGATCGTCGGCACGTTCTATCGTTCTCCGTCACCCAGCGCGGATCCGTTCGTGAAGATTGGCAGCAACGTCGAGTCTGACACCGTGGTGTGCATCATCGAAGCGATGAAACTCATGAACGAGATTCAAGCTGAGGCGGCTGGTGAAGTAGTGAAGGTTTATGTCGAGAACGGCCAGCCGGTCGAGTACGGTCAGCCGCTTTTCGGCATTCGTAGCTAAACGGAATAACTTTATTTGGGCACAAATGATTTTATTCATTTGTGCTTTTTTGTGAATGGCATTTAATCCGCGCAAGTTTAAGAAAATCCTGATCGCGAATCGCGGCGAGATCGCGTGTCGCATCATCTGGACCTGCAAGGAGATGGGCATCAAAACCGTCGCGGTCCATAGCGACGTCGATCGCGATTCGCTTCACGTGCGTTTCGCCGATGAAGCTGCCTGCATTGGACCAGCGCCGTCCGCGCAGAGTTATCTCAACATTCCGAGCATCATCAGCACCGCCGAGATCTTCAACGTCGACGCGATTCATCCGGGCTATGGCTTCCTTGCAGAGTCGGCTTACTTCGCCGAGATTTGCGAAGCGTGCAACGTCAAGTTTATTGGACCAAGCGCTAACGTAATTCGTTTGATGGGCGACAAGATCGAAGCGCGCCGCGTGATGAAAGAGGCGGGCTTGCCGGTCGTGCCGGGAAGTGAAGGCGCAATTACGTCCGAAGAAGAGGGACGACGGCTCGCGCGCGATATTGGTTACCCGTTGATGGTCAAAGCTTCCGCGGGTGGTGGCGGTCGCGGCATGCGCATCGTGCGTTCGGAACAGGAGCTTGGAAAAGCTCTGGAGACGGCGTCGACTGAAGCGGCTGCCGCATTCAATGACGGCAGTGTCTACATTGAGCGTTACATCGATCATCCGCGGCACATCGAGATCCAGGTGCTGGCTGACGAGTACGGCGAATGCATCCATCTCGGCGAACGGGAGTGTTCGATCCAGCGCCGGCACCAGAAATTGATGGAGGAAGCTCCGTCAACGGTGTTGACTCCGGAGTTGCGCAAGACCATGGGTGAAGCGGCGGTTAACGCGTGTAAGAAGCTCGGTTATTCAAGCGCCGGCACGGTCGAGTTCCTGCTGGATTCGCAGGGCAACTACTACTTCATGGAGATGAACACCCGCATCCAGGTGGAGCATCCCGTGACTGAGATGGTGACGCTAGCGGACATCGTGCGTAACCAGGTCCGGATCGCGGAAGGCGAGCCGCTCGGCTACACGCAGGACGATCTGATGATCGTCGGGCACGCCATAGAGTGCCGCATCAACGCGGAGAATCCGGAAACGTTCGCGCCGTCGCCGGGAACGATTACCGCGTTCAACCTGCCAGGCGGGCCAGGGGTTCGAGTGGATACGTTCGTCTATGCCGGCTACCGTGTCTCGCCGTTTTACGATTCGCTGATTGCGAAGGTAATTGTCCACGCGCGCACGCGAGACCTTGCAATAGCCCGCATGAAGCGAGCGTTGGACATGATGGTGATCGAGGGCATTAAGACCACTATCCCGTTGCACCAGAAGATTATGGACGACCCGAAGTTTCGGCGCGGCGAGATCGGAACTGACTTTATGGAGTACTTTCTGGCGCGTAACGGCAAAGTGGGCGTACAGCGCGCCTAACATCCGGATTGACTGGATGCGCGGTTGCCGAATTTGTTGGCGTTCCCTATAATATCCGACTTTTCTATGGCGATTTAGGGCGTCTGAGAGGTAAACGATAATGTCACATGGAATTGTAAGAGCCGGCGGTAAACAATACCTGGTCAAAGACGGCCAGACGATTCGAGTCCCCTCGATGGAAGCCGAAGCTGGTAGCTCGGTTGAGCTGGAAACATTGCTAACCACCGGAGACAAGAAGGTCTCGGCCACCGTAATCGCTCATGGCAAGGATCAGAAGATCGTCGTGTTCAAGAAGAAGCGGCGCAAACAGTACAAGCGCACCCGTGGCCATCGCCAGGGTTTTACGACCTTGAAGATCGATTCCATAGGTTAAGAGGGTTTTGATTTTTGTACTTAGTTCTTGGTGCTTTGTTCGCCTTCGGAACGGGCCACGTAACAGTTGACCGGTAAGACAGCGAGCAGAACAAGGTACAAGGCACAAAGAACCAAGAACGGAGTTCGTTATGGCACACAAAAAAGGCGTTGGCTCATCTCGAAACGGGCGCGACTCGCAGGCGCAACGGTTGGGATTGAAAAAATTCGGCGGCGAGCGCGTGCTCGGCGGCAACATCATCGCGCGCCAGCGCGGCACTAAGTGGAAACCCGGCAACAATGTTGGCCGAGGGAAAGATGACACGCTTTTCGCGTTAATCGATGGTGTCGTGAAGTTTGAAGACAAAGGCCGCTCCGGCAAGTTCATTAGCGTTTACCCCATGGAGCAAACTGCTGCTTAGAAAAGATCCGTAGCAAGATCGCGACGCCTGAGCAGCAGAGAATGCGCTATCGGGCGTCGTTTTCAATTTAGATGTTTATTGATCGCGCCAAGATCCACGTTCAAGGGGGAGACGGAGGTAACGGAGTTACTGCTTTCCGGCGCGAAAAGTTTGTACCGCGCGGTGGTCCATCAGGCGGTGATGGCGGACGCGGGGGCGACGTGGTCCTGGTGGCCGATGCGTCGCTCAACACGCTGCTGCACCTGCGCTACAACCCGCGTCACTTAGCCAATCGCGGGCTACACGGTGAAGGCTCAAATCGTTCAGGCCACACCGGTGAAGATTTGATTGTTCGAGTTCCGGTAGGAACGCAGATCTTTGACGCAGACACGAATGAGTTGTTGCACGACCTCAGTCACGATGGCGCCCGCTGGCTGGCAGCGCGCGGCGGTCGCGGCGGTTTTGGTAACGCGCGCTTTGCGACGTCGACCAATCGTGCGCCGCGTTACCATCAGAGCGGCAGCAAGGGCGAAGAGCGCGAGCTGCAACTTGAATTGAAGTTACTGGCGGACGTCGGCCTCGTCGGTTTTCCAAACGCCGGAAAGTCGACCTTCATCTCGACAGTGTCGGCCGCGCGTCCGAAGATCGCGGACTATCCGTTCACGACGCTGGAACCGCACCTTGGAGTCGTGGACATGGGCGACTTCCGCACATTTGTTATCGCGGATGTGCCCGGTTTGATTGACGGTGCGCATACGGGCGCCGGTTTGGGTGATCGCTTTCTGCGACACATCGAGCGTACGAAGTTGTTGCTTCATCTCGTCGACGTTTCCTCGCTGCCGCAACAGGAACCGGTCGTTGCTTACGAGACCGTAAATCGCGAACTTGCTTCGTATAACGAAGATCTGGCAGCGAGGCCGCAGTTTGTAGTGGCCACAAAGATCGATGCGCTTGATGATCCGCAACGGCTCAAGTCGCTGCGTGAAAGGGCTGAGAAAGAGGGGAAGCAGTTTTTTGCGATCTCGTCGGCGACTAATGACGGCGTTCGCGAACTGATAAATGCGGTGTCAGCGAAGCTCGACGAGTTGAATACCGCGAGTCGCAACGACACCGTCGAGTTGGCCTTGTAGAAGATGGATGCAAAGAAGCGGATCGCCTTGTATGGCGGCACATTCGATCCGGTCCATTCAGGTCATCTCGAGATCGCGCGCAAAGTTTCAGAGCTATTTGAGATTGAGAAAGTACTGTTTATCCCGGCACAGGTGGCGCCGCATAAAGTCGGGCGGCCTGTAACGGAGCCGATACATCGCTATGCAATGCTGGCGCTGGCGACGCAGGACGATCCGCGGTTGTCGATCTCGACGTTTGAACTCGAGGCTCCGGATCGGCGGTACACAGTCGATACGGTTGAGCATTTCCGAACGAAGTTCGCCGGCTCAGCCGAGCTATTTTTCATCATGGGCGCCGACTCATGGTCGGAAATAACAACGTGGCGCGAGTGGGAACGATTGTTGAAGATCATCAACCACATTGTCGTCACCCGGCCGGGCCACGAAGTTGACAAAACGTTGCCAGTGGCCGAAGCGCAAGTGTTCTTCACCGATGCGGTGATGAAAGACGTCTCCGCCACCAGCATTCGCAAGGCAGCCGCTGAAGGACGCGTTGCGGAGTTGGACCAACTGGTCCCGGAGCCGGTGGCTGAATACATTAGGAAGTACGAGCTTTACAGAGAGACGAATGAAACAGAACTCAACAGTTAAGGAACAATCACTCAACCCGCAACCCGCCGTGCGGTCCAAGCCTCAAGCCGAGACCTGCGAGACTGTTCTCGACGAGCGCATCTGCGCCGCGCTTCATGCTGCCGGCGAAAAGAAAGCGATCGAGCCGGTGGTCCTCGATCTGCGCGAGATCGCGAGTTTCACTGACTACTTCGTGATCGTCAGCGGCCAGAATGAGCGACAGGTGCAGGCGATTTCCGACGAGGTCTACGAGCAATTGAAGAAGTCGGGTGAGACGGCAGCGAGAGTCGAAGGTTATAAGACCGCCGAATGGATCCTGCTCGACTACGGCGACTTCGTCGTACACGTGTTTGAACAGAAGGCGCGGCAGTTTTACGACCTTGAAAGATTGTGGCGCGAATCAAAGCGCGTCGAGTTGCCTGCGGAGTTCCGCGACGATAATCCGCGTTCTTTGAGAACCGAATAGTGATTGAGATCTTTGCGCGCTCACCCGGAATGCGTGAGGCGATTAGTCTCGCGGAACGTGTGAGTCGCACTGATTCCAACGTTCTGATCACGGGAGAGTCGGGCAGCGGCAAGGATGTGATCGCGTCGTTCATTCATGCGAAGTCGATGCGGGCCGCGCGACCGTTCGTGAAGATCGATTGCGCGACGTTGCCGGGCGCGTTGCTTGAAGCCGAGCTCTTTGGTTACGAACGTGGAGCGTTTACGGGAGCTAACGAAGCCAAGCCCGGTCGTTTCGAAGCCGCCGGCAAAGGCACAGTCGTTCTCGACGAGATCGCGCATCTTTCGACGGATGCACAGGCGAAGTTACTGCGCGTGATCGAGGAACGTGAGTTTGAAAGGTTAGGCGGACGTAAGACGATCAAGCTTGACGCGCGGTTAATCGCGTTGACCAACGTCGATCTCGATAGCGCCGTCAGGTTGCGACGGTTTCGCGAAGATCTGTTTTACCGGTTGAACGTGATTCACATCACGGTGCCGCCTTTGCGTGAACGCAAGGAAGATCTTTCTAAGTTGATTCAGTACTTCGTGAAGCTGTACGCGACTAAGCACGGACGAAAAGTCGAACGAGTGGCGCCGCCGGCGTTGAAGCTGCTTCAGTCGTACGAGTATCCGGGTAACGCGCGCGAATTGTCGAACATCATCGAACGCGCTGTGATTGTCGCAATGGGGAAGTCGATTGAAGAAGAGGATTTGCCGTCAGGCGTGAGCGCAGCGGTAAATGCGCAGCGACAGAAGGAAGAGCCGTTAAGCCTTGCGCAGATGGAAGCGGCTTACATCGCGCAGATGCTGGCTGCCACGCGCGGAAACAAAACCGAGTGCGCGCGCATACTCGGCATCAGTCGTAAGAACCTTTACGAGAAGATTGCGCGCTACGAGCTGGTAACACGGATCCTTGCGAAGAACACGGATTCTTTTTGATTAGGAAGAAGTCAGTTGATGCGCTTCCGGATCATTTGGCCAGGGAAGACAAAAGATGCCCGGTTGCGCGCGTTAATTGAAGATTATTCCGGCCGGTTGTCGCATTTCGTCCGTTGCGAAGTAACGGAACTGAAGGAACTAGGCCGCGTTGATAAAACGGGCATCGATAAGGAAACCAAGCGCATCTCAGACGGACTCCGTCCCGGTGCGATAACCGTGCTGCTGGATCCGGAGGGTACGGAGTGGACGTCGCAACAACTGGCCGAGCAGGTTAGAAGTTGGGAGACGAACGGGATCAAGGAAGTGGCGTTTGTTGTTGGTGGACCGCACGGCGTCGCGCCTGAGTTGATAGCTAGAGTTGATAAGCGTTGGTCGCTTTCACGATTGACGCTGACGCACGAGCTGGCGCGAGTGCTGTTGCTAGAGCAGTTGTACCGGGCGTACACGATCATTCACGGTCTGCCGTACCAGAAGTAAATCTTTCCCGCGCTGAGCGCGGCACTATCAAGTAGGGTTTGGAGGATTAAAACGACGATGGATAAAAGGCGCACTAAGGTTTTCCGCGACAAATTATTGGGCCGTCGCGAGGGTCTGGTTGGGCAGGTCCAGGCGGCGGAGCTGTATAGTCGGGAACGCGACGCCGAAGCAACCCAGGATCCGGCCGACATGGCTGCGAATGCGTATACAAAAGAGTTGCTGGTGTCGATGTCTGACAACGATCGCCAGATGCTGAATCTGATTGATGAAGCACTCGAGCGGATCGAAACGTCTGGTTATGGCAAGTGTGTTCACTGCGGCGAGGCATTGCCGGAGAAGCGCCTTGATGCGGTGCCGTGGGCGCGACATTGCGTTCGTTGCCAGGATTTGCAGGAGCGCGGATTGCTCGGCGAAGACGACGACTAAAACGCACTACTGATTGAATTACATTTGCGGCCTCCTCGGATCTATCGAGGAGGCCGTTTTGGTTTACCGTTTGGGTAATAGCGTTCGGGTAATAGATCGCATGTACCTCACCGATGCCTTGCTCGCAGTTCTTTATCCGCAGTCGTGTCGAATCTGTGGCGGCAGCGTCGAGCGACGCCGGTTTGGCGTTGCTTGTGAACAGTGTTGGAAGAAAACACGGATCTGTGCAGACCGGTTTGCGATTGGATGGTATGAAGGCGCCCTACGTGAGACGGTTCTATTACTGAAACGTCAACCGTATCTGCCGCCGCATCTCGTTGCGTTGCTGGTGGAAGCAAGTAAGTCTTTCGCGGGCGTCACCCGGGTTGTTCCAGTGCCGTTGCACAAGGAGCGGTTGCGGTCGAGAGGGTTCAATCAGGCGGCAATCATCGGCCGTGAGATGTCGCGGGCGCTGGCGGTTCCCTTCGACGAGGTGAGCCTCGTACGTGTCACCTCCTCCGAAAAACACCGCACCGGCCTTGACGCGAAAGGCCGTCGGGACTCGGTGGCAAAGGCGTTTGTCGTGCGGCGTCCGAGGTTAATTGACGGCGAGGACGTCCTTTTGGTTGACGATGTTTTTACCACCGGCGCGACGGCCGAGGCGTGTCAGGAAGCCCTGCTCGGGGCTGGCGCAAATTGCGTGCTGATTTTCGCTCTGGCGAAGGCCAGACAGTAATCTTTTTGACACCCTCTTCAACGCTCGCGTAATATCAGCCGTACTATGAACGGCAGGGTTTTAGTCCTGAACACCTCTTTTGAGCCTATCAACGTGTGCACCGAGAGGCGCGCCGTGGTGATGATCTTTAAGGGGGTAGCTCGCGTGGAAGAGCACAATGGCCACATGCTTCACTCACAAAAACTGGCCATCCACGCGCCGTCCGTGATTCGCCTGACCGAGTACATTCACATTCCGTTTGAGCGCCGGTCGCTGTCCCGAAAAAATATACTCCTGCGCGACCACTCGACCTGCCAGTATTGCGGTAAGCAATACCCGCCTTCGGAGTTAACACTCGATCACGTCCAGCCGCGCTCGCGCGGAGGTGAGTCGGCATGGGATAATCTGGTTGCCTGCTGCAAGCGCTGCAATCATAAGAAAGGTAACCGCACCCCCGAAGAATCGGGTATGCACCTGCTGCGCAGGCCACGCGGGTTCTCGCTGCACGTCAATCGACAAATCATGCGATACCTTGGCAGGGCAGACGAGACCTGGCGGAAATACCTGTTTTACGAATCGAATCGAGAATAACTGGACCCACTTAGAAAGAGGACATTATGAGTGCAACAATGTTGGCGATCGCGGGGCTGGGACCCACGGAGCTTATAGTCATCGTGCTAGCTATCGTCTTGCTCTTCGGCGCGACCAAGCTGCCGCAGCTCGCAAAAGCGTTGGGCCAAAGCAAGCGCGCATTCAAGGAGGGGCTCGACGAGGGCGAACGAGAGCCGACGACCAAGGAGATTAAGGAGTAGTTTTTAGGTTCGAGTGTTGTACTTAGAACTTTGTATTTAGAGCTTTGTGCTTCGTTCCAAACAAAACACAAAGCACAAAGATCAAACGTCAGTGACTGTGAGCCTTTTGCCCAACGACTAACGTCGCTTTCACCGAAAGCGCAAACTCTGCCTCATGCCTTTCTTCGTTAATCAAGCGAGAGATTTCGCGGGATAGATCTGCTCTCATATCTTCCCGCACGAGCGCGAGCCACGCGGGCATCAGAAACTCAGCCACCAACGGCGAATTCAAAAACTGTTCTCCCGAGTCGTAAGCAAATTCTTCGACACGTGTCCACGAGGTCACATCGCGCAGTCCCTCGTCTTCCGCCATCTGCTCCACTTCCGAAATCGTCGGTAACTCTGTGATCAAATGTTCGACGGCGACTTCGTGATCGGTCAGGCCGGTGTTGTGCAATGCCTCCCAGTAAATGGAAAAGAATTCACCAAAACTGGATGAAGTCGGAAGAGCCAGCGCGATCGTTGAGCCTGGACCAGCAACTCGGACCAGCTCGGCAAGCATCTTGCGCACGCGTTTAGTTGAGATCAGCGACGCGTTGCCAATAACGAGATCGAACTGGTTGTCCGGCAGTGCAAGTGAATCCAACCGGCTCTGACTGAATTGAATGTCCTCCCTGGTGGCGGTCGCTTTTGCCTGGGCCAGTTCGAGGCACTCGGCGTTCTCGTCAACGCACAACATCTCGAGCTTTTTGCCGGCGCGTTCCTGAAGCGCCATTGCGTGTCCGCCGGTTCCGGCCGCCGCGTACAGTGCTTTGCCTTCGTCAGGAACCTTGATGTGCTCGTCGATCAATTCCGCGAATCGTTCGCCCCAGTCGGGAGCGATGAATAAGTCTTGCAGGAACGCCAGTTCCTTATCCGATTTGTTACTGATCCTGTTCATCTGCGTGAAAATACTTCCTCCCTTTTAAACGATCCGGCAAGCATTCCATTTCTTCCTGCGCCTCCGGATCGCTGTGCACGTAGCGATAGTCTTTACCGTAACCAATCTGTTTCATCAGCGGGGTCACTGCGTTTCTGAGATGCAGCGGGACTGGTTCGCGCGATGTTTCCGCGGCGTCAGTCGCGGCTGCGAAGTAAGCGGATTTGATAGCGTTGGATTTCGGCGCCTGCGCCAGGTAGATCACAGCCTGCGACAGCGGGAACAGTCCTTCCGGAAGTCCGATGAGCTGCACGATGTCGCTGGCGGCCGCGGCTTGGACCATCGCCTGCGGATCTGCGAGTCCGATGTCTTCCGAGGCGAGTATGCACAGCCGGCGCGCGATGTAGATTGGATCGGCGCCGCCTTCGATCATGCGTGCAAGCCAATAGAGCGACGCGTCGACGTCTGAGTTGCGCAACGATTTTATGAGAGCGGAGACCAGGTTGTAATGTTCTTCGCCGCCTTTGTCGTAGGCGTAATGCGCCCGGCCGAGTGCTTCGATAACCGTTTGCTCGGTTATGGTTCGAGTGCCGTCGTCGTCGGGACTGGTTGATTCAACTGCGGCGTCGAGCGCGGTGAGTGCGACGCGGGCATCGCCGCCTGCTGAATGTGCGATTCGTCCGACTAGTGCTTCTGAAATAGACGGGTTGTAACTCGCTAGACCACGATCGGCGTCGTCCAGTGCGCGTTGCAACACGATCTTGATCTCGTCTTCCGCCAGTTGATTCAGCACGAGCACGCGGCAACGCGATAAGAGCGCGCTGGTTACTTCGAATGACGGATTTTCGGTGGTGGCGCCGATGAGTGTAACGGTGCCGTTTTCGACCGCATGCAACAACGCGTCCTGCTGAGCTTTGTTGAAACGATGGATTTCGTCGATGAAGAGTACGGTGCGTTTGCCGTAACTCACTTCGGCCTTTGCTTGTTGGATGGCGTCGCGCAGATCCTTAACGCCCGAGAAAACGGCCGACAGAGCAATAAAGCGGAGGCCGCTATTCTCCGCGAGCAGACGCGCGAGTGTTGTCTTACCGGTTCCCGGTGCGCCCCACAGGATCAGCGAAGGCAGACCGGCGCCTCGTTCGACTAGTCTTCGCAGGATGCGTCCTTCGCCGACGAGGTGTTCCTGCCCGACAAATTCCGCCAACGAGCGTGGGCGCATTCGTTCGGCGAGTGGTGCGCCGTCGAGTGGGACGACCTCGGGCGCTTCGTCACCGAACAGACTCCTTGTAGAATTCCAGCGGTCCATGGCCTCCAAAAGGAGGTATAATTATCGCCGAAACGAATTAAAGACGCGACCAGCCGGAAACACCGATTTTATGGGCGAAATATGCAGGATCTTCAAGGGAACGCATTTGGCGGAATGTGCGTATACTTGGCGTGCGTGAGAGCCCTGTAAGCGTGATTGGAGAGTAGACGATGAAAGACGCAAAAGACGTTATGAGGATTGTGGGAATGATCCTCCTGGGAGTGTTCGTTTTCGCAGTGGGCATGCCGATAGTTCTGACCGTGGCGGGGATAGCCACAGGCATCATTTCATTTCTGATTGGACTAGCGGTGCTGTTGATCAAGGTGGCGGTTGTTCTGGCAATTGGTTATTTGATCCTCGTCGGTATTCGCGCCTTGCTGCGTTAGGTTTTGCTGCCACGTTAGGTGTTAGTACGAACGGGCAATCGGGAGTTCACGCTCCTTCTTCCGATTGCCCGTTTTCGCATCCCGCGACCTCCCAACTGTTGATATTTAGGGTTGACCCTCAACGTTCGCCTGTGCGATTATCGCCCCGTTTTCACCTCACTTGGAAGGAAGAAGTTAAATGACGCCAGAACAACGACTCGATCGCGCAGAACGCATGCTGACCCTCTTTGTTAAGGCCGGGCGCCGGAGCCGAAGCGCGTGGCGTAAAGAATCGCGCTGGCAAGAAGACAAGATCAACATCCTCATCAACGCTCAGATTGCCACGGAAGACCAGCTCAAGAGAACCGACGAGCAGATCCAATCTTTGATTGCCAGTCAAGCCAAGACTGATGAATCAGTTAATCGGTTGGCTGCGAGTCAGGCCAAAACTGATGAGGCTCTTCGCCGCTTTATCGACAGCCTTCGTAAAGATCGAAACGGGAACTCAGATTGATTGAGCTTAACCAGGAGCCAAACGCAATGTCGGATCGTACACCAATGGATCGGTACCTCGACCGGGTATTACGGTGTCTTGAAGCAGAAGAAAAGGCTGTCAAGGAACGACGAAGATATTGGCGTAGCTGAGGTGGCCTCGAGGCGGAGGCGAAAGCCTGGTACGAGGCTACCCGTAAGCGCATCGAGGAAAAAAGGTGTCGCGAGGCTGATGCCTCCGGAGACGAGCCTAAACATTAAAACGAAAATGGACTACATCGCCTTCCTGCATGATGTAGTCTTTGCCTTCCAGTCGTAGCAATCCTTTGTCACGGGCGGTGGCGTAGGAGCCGGCGGCGAGGAGGTCGTCGTAGGGGATGACTTCCGCACGGATGAAGCCGCGCTCGATGTCGGAATGGATCGTGCCGGCGGCGGTTTGGGCGCGTGTCCCCTGCGGGATTGTCCAGGCGCGAACTTCCTTTTCGCCGGCGGTGAGAAACGACATCAACCCAAGCAGGTGATAGGCGCTCTTAATCAGCTGGTCGACGCCGCTCGTCGAGACCTTCAGACTTTTCAAATAGTCGAGCCGTTCTTCGGGTGGTAGCGCAACAAGCTCAGCCTCGAGTTGAGCACAGATGACGACACACTCTGCCGCTTCTCGCTCAGCGATCTCGCGCACAGCAGCAACAAGCTTGTTCCCCTCCAGATTCACGAGCGACGCTTCGTCGACATTCGCAGCGTAGATTGTCGGCTTCGTAGTTAACAAGAAGAAGTTGCGCGCAACAGCACGTTCATCTGCTGTCAGTTCAACAGTCCGCGCCGATCGCCCTTTCTCCAGCGCCGGTTGAATCTTGTCCAGCACTTCCAACTCCGCGCGCGCGACCTTGTCTCCACCCTTCAAATTCTTTTGCGCCTTCTCACGCCGTCGTTCGACTGTCGCCAGATCCGCTAACGCAAGTTCAATCTGAATCGTCTCAATGTCGCGCACCGGATCAACCGATCCCTCCACGTGAATCACACTCTCGTCTTCAAAACAACGGACCACCTGGACCACCGTATCCGTCTCACGAATATTCGCCAGAAACTGGTTGCCCAAGCCTTCCCCCTTCGACGCCCCCCGCACCAATCCCGCAATATCAAGAAACTCTACAGTCGCGGGCACGATCACGTCTGTTTTCACCAGACGCGCCAACGGTTCGAGCCGTTCATCAGGAACGGAAACCACGCCAACATTCGGTTCGATTGTCGCGAAAGGATAGTTCGCTGCCAGTGCAGCCGTCTGCGCCGTGAGCGCGTTGAAGAGGGTCGATTTGCCCACGTTGGGCAGACCCACAATGCCTGCTCGTAACATTATTTGCCTCTCACGAAAGCTAACCTATCTTGCTGGAGTTGTCGATCCCGGTATAATTCCCACTCCGAATAATGATTGCCTCTTTTGCACTGGCCTTACTGGTTACCTTCAGCGGTACCCTTGCAACTTACCTCTACGATGAAAATGCATCGTTAGGCGCGCGCCTATGCGCGGGAGCGTGTCTCGGACTGACGGTGTTTAGCCTGCTCGGATTCCTCGTTGCGTCCGTCGTCGGACTGACCGGCGCCGCGATCATCATCAGCACAGCGATCACTTGCAGCCCGTTGGCTCTCCTGATCGATCCCGCTACCACGAAACGTTTGAAACACGATCTCGAGGCGGCGACCACGTTCGCCCGGCACGTGTTTCTCCGACCAGAGAGAGAAACGATTTGCTACTTCCTTTTTTATGCGGCAACGATCTTCATTCTGTGGAAGGTATTCAGCCGCGCGGTCATTGAAGAAGCCGGGGGCATCAGCACGGGGCTGCTAAACAACTTCGGCGATCTGCCATTCCACCTCAGCGTCATTACCAGTTTCGCTTACGGAAATAACTACCCACCCGAAGATCCGACGTACGCTGGTGTCAGCTTTACTTACCCATTTCTCTCTGACTTTGCCTCCGCGATCTTCGTACGCTGCGGCGCGAGTCTGCGCGAAGCGACCTTCGTCGTAAGTTTCATACTGGCAGTAGCATTCGTTGGTTTGCTGCACCGCTGGGCGCTGGTGATGTTGCGCGACAAACTTGCGGCGATCATCACACCATTGATTGTGCTGTTGAATGGAGGCTTCGGCTGGTACCTGTTATTTGAAAAGGCGGCAACTGGAGAGGGTGGTCTGTGGGGCGTATTAATGGACCTCCCACCGTCATTCACGGTAATTCCCGAGACGACCTGGCGTTGGGGCAACGCGATCTCCGCGCTCCTGGTTCCGCAGCGTGGATTTCTAATGGGACTGCCGCTCGCCGTCATCGCGTTTACGCAATGGTGGCTCGCACTCGAAAAAGATAGCGACGCGCCAAAGCGTGAAGCCGAAGCAAAGAAGACAAAACTACGCCGGCCAATGCCTGTACCTGAACCGTTTGACTCGCGTTTTCCTCTGCGCACGCGACGCATGATCGCCGCAGGAGTTGCGGCGGGCCTGCTGCCGCTGGTCCATGCTCACAGCTTCATCGTTGTGATGGGTATGGCAGCATGCCTGGCACTGATCCATATCCGCTGGCGCGAATGGTTTACTTTCTTCGCCGTTGCGTCGGCGATCGCGATTCCGCAGCTACTCTGGTCCACACTGAACAGCGCTGTCGACGCGAGTACGTTCTTCGCGTTCGAGTTGGGTTGGGACCGCGGCCGGGAAAACCCTGTCGTGTTCTGGCTGATGAACACCGGGTTGTTCATTCCATTGATCGTGGCGGCAATACTGCTGAAGACGAACGGCTATCTCGTTGGAAAACGAATTCTGCTGTTCTATTTGCCGTTTACGCTCTGCTTCATTGTCCCAAATTTTCTTAAGATGGCGCCGTGGATCTGGGACAACATCAAAGTCCTTTATTACTGGTGGCTCGCGTCGGCGCCCGTGGTCGCACTGTTGCTGGCGTGGCTTTGGCGCCGCGGAAGATTCCTGCGCGCGGCTTCGGTGTTGCTCTTTGTCGTTGTAACTCTTGCCGGAGCGCTCGACGTCGTGGGAATCGCATTTCGCGACGTTAAGTACGGCATCTTTGACGCTGCGGGTGTGCGATTCGCGGAGCGAGTAAAGCAAATAACTGAGCCACGGTCGTTGATAATTCATGCGCCGGTGCACAACACGCCAGTTTTTCTCACGGGTCGACGGTCGCTCATGGGTTATCCCGGGCACATCTGGACTCACGGACTCGAATTCGTGCAACGTGAGGGCGAGATCAAGCGAATCTATCTCGGCTCGCCTGACGCACTACAGCTACTCAACAATTACGGCGTCGATTATGCTGTGATTGGACCACTGGAGCGCATCGTGACTCCGCCGAACGAAGAGTTCTTTTCGCGCTTCGAGAAGGTAGAACAGGTTGGCGAATACAGCCTCTACAAGATTAGGTAAGAAAAAAGCGAGGAAGCAGCAAGCTGCGGTTGCAAACAAGCCCGCCGCATCCGCGCCTTCCGCAGCTGTTTCCTCCGATATTCCTGAACGCGTTTGGCAGATCAGTGTGATTGCGATCCTGCTCATCGCGGCGGTCCTCAGGTTCTACGATCTCAATCTCGTCCCGTTGCATCACGACGAAGGCGTTAATGGAAACTTCCTGGTGAAGCTCGTGCGCGAGGGCGCGTACAAATACGATCCGGAAAACTATCACGGCCCAACCCTTTATTACTTCGCAGCGCTGATCCCGTGGGTCACGCGACTGCTGTTTGGCGTCGCTGCACGCGATCACTACGGACTGACGACGATCACAATCCGTTTCGTCCCGGCTCTGTTTGGTCTCGCGACTATCGGTCTCGTATTCCTGCTGCGTCGCCGGCTGGGAACGGTCGCGACGTTGTCAGCAGCGTTGCTGTTGGCCGTTTCTCCCGGTGCGGTTTATTTGTCGCGTTACTTCATTCACGAGACGCAGTTTGCTTTCTTTACCCTCGGCATCGTCGTCGCGGGTCTTCGTTTCTACGATACGCGCAATCCGACCTGGTTAGTGCTGGCGAGTGCGTCGGCGGCGCTGCTGTTTGCGACGAAGGAAACCGCGATGATCTCGATGGGCGTGCTGCTGATCGCCTTCGGGTTGACACACATCTATCGTCACTTTTTTGGCAAAGCACTTCTGCAACCGTCCGGCAAAAGTCGCAGATATGGTGCGCCCGAAAGTGCGTTCCGAACGTTCCTCGAGGAGTTTGGGAGAACGAACCTCCTCATCTCAGCCGCGATTGCGATCGCAGTTTTTCTGTTTCTCAACATTCTGTTTTACTCGTCGTTTTTTAAAAACGCGCAGGGAATTACCGACGCACTAAAGACGTTTCAGATTTGGACCAAGACCGGGCAAACAGCTCACGTGCATCCGCTGTTAACGTATTTTTTGTGGTTGTTTCGCCAGGAGTCGCCGTTGCTGTTGCTTGGGGTCATTGGCGCGTTCGTGATTGTGTTGAAACCGAAGAATACCCTCGCGCTGTTTTCCGCGCTTTGGGCGTTTGGGCTGATTGCGGCGTATTCGTTGATTCCCTATAAGACGCCCTGGCTGGTCTTAAACTTCATCCCACCGCTCGCGTTGATCGCCGGCTACGTGATCCAGCAGATCTGGGAATTCGAGCGTCCTCAGTTTCGAATTGTCGCGATGGTGTTGTTCCTCGCCGTCGGTGTGAGCACGTTTCAGAGCATCGATCTGAACTTCATTAACTACGACAACGATCATACTTATTACGTCTATGTTTACGCGCATACGCGGCGGGGGATGTTGGACCTGGTAAGAAACATCGAGCAGATCGCGAAGGAAAGAGACGGCGAGCAAACCGGAATCACGATTGTCAGCCCAGACTACTGGCCACTACCGTGGTATCTGCGCGATTACAAGCGCACGGCTTATTTCGCACAGATGGCCCCGTCGACCGAGCCCCTCATCATTGCGAAGGACATCCAAAGGGCCGAGATGGAGGCGAATTTCGGGGAACTCTATCGCCAGGTCCCCTCGAACGATTCGGACGGCGCCTTCGAGTTGCGCCCCGGCGTCCGGTTGCTCCTGTACGTCCGTCGAAACCGTCTCTAAGACCGGAGCAACTCCCGTCTTAAGCACTCGCAACTAACCTTGCTTCTCACTTCAATAACGACAGCGCACTTCATGTTGTGGTTGACATTCTAAGCGTGTCGCACTTATAGTGGCTCACCCGTCGTACGCTCTTCGGAACCTCGCGCTCGAGGTCCCGAGCTGGCCCGAAACAGAGCTGCTTACACCTAATGTTCAAACTGCAACGCCTGGAAATCACTGGGTTCAAATCCTTCGCCGATTACACTGAAATAGTCTTCACAGGGGACGGAATCACCGCCATCGTCGGTCCTAACGGCTGCGGTAAGAGCAACGTCGCGGACGCGATTGCGTGGGTCCTCGGCGAGCAGCGCGTTAAGCACCTGCGCGGCGGCGAGATGAAAGACGTCATCTTCCAGGGCTCTCGTAATCGTCCTCCCAGCGGCATGTCGGAAGTCGTCATGCACCTGGTCCGAGACGAAGTCGATACACCCGAGCCTGATATTGAAGATATCGATTCGACGTTGGAGAAGATCGACGATCGCCTCGTGAACATCGATCCTGTCCTGGCGCAAGAACTCGCGCCGGAACCAGAAGCTACTGCACGATCGGAAAGCACTGATGCTGCGCCGGCTGCGGCTGCCGCTCCAAAGACGCCGCACAAACGACACTGGCGCCGCCGAAATCTGGCCCTCGAATTCGCACCGGGTGAAGCGGTCTCCGTCACGCGCCGGCTTTATCGCTCCGGCGAGAGCGAGTACCTTTTGAACGACAGAATCTGTCGTCTGCGTGACATTCAGGATCTCTTCTCCGGCACCGGACTCTCCGGTGGTCACTACGCCATCATCGAACAGGGACGCATCGGTCAGATTCTTTCGGCCAAGCCGATGGACCGTCGCACGATCATCGAGGAGGCAGCAGGAATTACGAAGTTTCGCGTGCGACAGCGGGCGACCGAAGCGCGGCTCGATAATGCCCGCTCCAATCTCTCGCGCATTTCGGACATCGTCGCCGAGATCGATCGCCAGGTGAACAGCCTGCGCCGTCAGGCCGCGAAGGCGCGCCGTTATGGTGTGCTGCGCGAAGAACTGCGCGAGTTGCTGCGACATGTGTACGTCGCGGAAGATCGCAAGCTCGCCGCCGTACTTGAAGACACGGATTCGAAACTCGCCGAAGTCACCGAACTCGAACTTGCCCTCGCGGGCGATCTCACGAAACGTGAGGAAGCAGCCCGAGCGGCAACGCAGGAAGCTCGAAACCTCGAAGATGAATTAGCCACCGTGCGCGCCGCGGCTGCTGAAGCCGTGCTACAACGCGATCGCCAGGCGCGCGAGTGCGTCTATCAACAGGAACAACTGAGCGAGATCGAAAAGCGGCGCGGTGAAGTGACTGGTGAGATTGAAGCTTTGACGTCGCGCCTCGTGTTGATTGAAGCCGAATGTTTGCGGCTGCAACAGGAAGACGCGCGGTTGCGTGAGGAGTCTGACCGCAGCGCCTCAGAACTGCGAGCTGCTGAAGAGTCCTACGCCGGGAAACTCGCCGGAGCAACGGCAGCCGAATCCGAAATCGAAAACGCCCGCGCCGAACTGCTTTCGCAAACCGCGATCGCGGAACGCGTCCGCGAGATTGCACGTCAACTCGAAAGCACGCTTGAGCGCCTCGGGCAACAAGCTGAAGGTCTAGCCCGCGAAGGTGATCGTGCCGCGAGCCAACACGCGGAACGAAAGCTCGAAGCTGAGGCGCTCGCACGCGAACTTGGCGACGCTCGCGCGCGCGTGACGCGTCTCCAGGTCGAACGCGAAACAGCGGTCGAGGCCGTGGTTCGTGGGCACGAAGCCGTCAGCGACACGGAAGCCCAACTGACACACGTGCGCGACGAACACTCGCGCGCCAGTCACCGGCTCGAAAGTCTGAGAGAGTTGGACCACCGGCGTGCTTATTACTCGCCCGCGGTGCAACTGGTTTTCTCTTCTGACGACACACCACGTAATTTTCATTTCATCGGCACACTCGCAGACGCATTGAATGTCGACGCGAAGTGGGAACGAGCGGTGGAAGGTGTGCTCGGTTCGTCATTGCAATCGATCGTCGTTCCGACGCCTGACGATGCGGTGCGGGCGGCGCAATGGTTGAGAGAGAACAACGGTGGCCGAGCGAGTTTTCTCGTCGCCGGTCTTCACGGTGGTAGTGATGAAGCCGAAGCGGTTCTAACAACTACTCTCGCTTGCCGTCTAGAAGAGCGGCCTGCACTGGCGAACGGCCAAACGGAACACTTCCGCGAAGATCTTCGCATCTCCGATCTGCTCGGCGCGCCACAGCAACTCGTAACGGTCCTGAAGCGGACGATGCCGCAAAGGATGAACGCGAGACTCGCGGCCAATCTCGACGATGCAATGCTCCAGTCGATCGCCACCGGTGAGACGTACGTTACATTGAACGGCGATTGGATCTCGAGCGGACAGTTTGTTAGCGCCGGCCACGCACGCGATCTCGAGGAAGGGGCGGGACTGCTCGCGTTCAAACGGGAATTGCGTGAACTGGAAATGCGTGCTCACGCGCTGGCGGTGGAAGTTGATCTAGCGGCTACGGCTGCGCGAGAAGCACGTTCACGACTCGTCGGCCTGGAAGACTCCGTCGTCATTCTGAACGAAGCCATCGGTCGCGAAGAGCGCGAAGCGATGCAGCAGCAACTGACCGTTAGCGGCCTCGAACAGGAAGTTGAACGAGCCGAGCGTCACATGCGCGTGGTGGGCCAGGATTCGCTGCGCGTCGAAGAGGAACGGATCGAAATCGAGCAACGACGAGCGAACGCCTTGGCCGAAGCAGAAACCGCGGAAGCCGCGCGCGAAGCAGCCGCTGACAACGTGATTCGCGCCTCAGCATTGTTGACCAACCTGCGTCGCGAAGCAGAACTCGAAAGCGAATCGCTGGCGGGTCAACGTGCGAGCGCCGCCGCTGCCGCGGAA